>Ga0129307_1000426_pt1 | contig 65613 bp, 48 predicted proteins | sample P1105metagenome_FD_94437 | JGI IMG/M metagenome (GOLD analysis project Ga0129307, IMG submission 94437) | Capybara group fecal microbial communities from Wisconsin, USA - P1105 metagenome | ecosystem: Host-associated > Mammals > Digestive system > Large intestine > Fecal | place: USA: Wisconsin... | reverse complement strand
TTCGCTTTGAACTCTTTGCTGAATTTTCTTCTTGTTGTGGACATAAGTTTTTTTGTTAAAGATAATGTTTTTTCTTTCATCGTCATATCTTAACTTGTTGTCCAGTTTTTGGGGAGTATTATATATTTACATCCTACGTGCCCATGCCAAAAACATCCATTTACGAAAATAACAATATTATATTTCTTTAATACAATATCAGGGGTACCTGGTAATGTCTTAACATTAATACGATATCTAAAGCCTAATGAAAAAAGATACTTTCTTACCAATATCTCTGGTTTTGTATTTTTGTCTCGAATATGAGACATACATTTATGTCGCTGTTCTTTGGATAAAACATCTGCCATATTCATATATTTTATTCATCAATATATAATATTCCTTGCCGATTTATGTGTCTAGATAATTTAGATAAGATCTCTGCTAAAACTTGTTGTTTTAACTTTACACAACTTTCACCTTCATCCTCTTTTTCTGAAGTAAAATAGCGAAAATCTAATATAAAGAAATATTCATTTTGCTTTCTAGTATAATAAAAATTAGGGGACACATATAATGCATCTGTTTTATCATTAATAAGCTCCCTATACTTTTTTTCTATAAATATTCCAGGAATTACTCTACTACGTTTTACTTTATCTTGTGCAAAATCACACACTGGATTTATTACTAATTTGAAAATATCCCAATTATTCCGGATTTGTTGTCTAATTTTTCTATAATAAGCATCTTTTTGTTTTTTCTTTTCTTTCTGATCTTTTACTTCTTTTAGTAATTCACGTAAGTTACTGTCTTCTCCACTAATAGCAAAACATAAAGTATCTTTAAATTCAGAATAAGTTTCATTTGTTATAACAATTCTACCCGCTTCTTTTGCTGTGGTTTGCACAAAAGAAAATAGTAATCTTTCGTTAAATTTAGACAACGATAGCGCTTGCTCGGTTTTATCTTCATCAAAATTTATATTAGTATTTATATTTTTTTCGATTTCTTCTTCGATATTCTCATGTAAAAAATGATTTAATGTATGATATGCAGCTTGAAGTTTCTCAACCGAAGAGTATTGATTAAACTTTTTTCCAGCGAAAGCCATTCCCCACTTAGTGAAAATCCAATTGGCCGATTGATCCCAATTATTATCAATACTAATTAAACCTTCTGTTAATGCATTATTTGTCGCTGTGTGAATATGGTTCTCCCATAAAATTAAATTTTGGAATGCTGTATGTTTATTCATTTCAGAAGCTATTTCCAAAAATAACCCATCTATTTTCTCATCGTAAAGAGTGGTTTTTTCTCCATTCAAATCAAAAAAATCAGATTTAATCAATGGAATAGTCGCTATTGGTGCTTTATGTGAGAAGTCTTTTTTTAATTTTTCCATGATTTCAGTATATTCAGAGGAATTTCGACTCCAACATATTAAAATATATGGAAAATTATCATCATTGATTATTCGATTCATTGTTGCATATACAACTGGATATAGTTGTTTTACTGTGTGAAAAGAATTATCAATTAAATTTATATCAAGAAATAGGATTCGTATATCATTATTATCGTTATTTATAGGTAGATGTTCCGGCTTACCATCGTAGTATACAAAAGGTATTTTTCGTTTACTTAATTCTTCTATTAAAGGTCGTGCTTGATCGATTTGATCATCTACTATGGCAATACGCCCATTTATTGGTAAAGTGTTCATTTATTGCTATTTTTTTAAAGAAAACATTAAAATTGCTCCGTATTTATACTCTTCGGGAATTTCTATATCATTAAAATCAGGAAATGACAGAAATCCCTTTTGGGCTATCATAACTTCATTTGCTATATGAAGTCCCAAGCCAATGCCATCTGGTTTTGCAGAAACAAACGGTTCAGTAATAGTTTCTGTTGGTAATAGAAAGCCAGGACCATTATCTGCAAAAATCACATTTAAATATTTATCACTGTCAAAGATTCCAATATATATCTTTTTAGATTGATGTCCCTTTTTTTCCAGCCAATATATAGAATTATCTATTATATTCATCATCGCTCCAATTACAAGACTTCTTGAAACTCTTACTATGCATTCACTCGGAAACTTAAGGAAAGCTTTATCGACATTGACATTATGAGCTTTTAGACGATATTCTGTATTAAATATGGCATTTTCTATAATTAATTTAATGTTATCCTTTTTTTGCTCAGACCGTCTAATAATATCTGCATATCCATCAATTAAAGATGATAAATGTTCCACTAACTTAATCGCTCTATCCGAAGCTTTTTCCGCCTTTAATACTGTAGCAACTTCATATGCAATTTTTTCTACTTCATGCACAACAACACTCATATTAAGACCTGCTCCAGCCGCTTTTAATAAATTATCACATACGGTTTGATAATCAGTTTCAATTTTGGCCAGATATTGATTTATATGTTTACGTATAGGCTCTTCTTTTATTTTCTCATCTACATATTTTTTTAAATCTCCAACTAATTGTAATACGGGCTCAGACTTTGCTGTTGGTCCATATAATTCTCTAATTCTTCTTTTATCTTCAAATCTTAATATTTCAATTTTATCAATAACATGAAGAATTGCATTTCGAAATAATTCAAAAGCTTTATCCTCTATAAAACCTTCTCTATTAGTTTTCTCGATAAGGCTTTTGCTTGTATTTCTATTTAATGATATTGCGGCTAAAAGAATATTGTTACTAAACCTTTTTCCCGGCTGATTTACTCGTCTAATATCTAAACTTAGCCAATCTGTACCTATTTCACCATAATCATATACTCGCAAATTGTCTCTATAAACTCGAACGCCACCATTACTATCCAGATATTCTTTGAAGCCTTGTTTATCAGAAACACCTAATTTTAAGATAAATGGATCTCTATCAAATATATATCCTTCAAATGTTATAGTACCAATCTGGATACCATCTTCAGATAAAGAAAAAACTTCACCATCTTTATTTGTTAATTCTTTAAAATTTTCAATAAGTCTAAGCCTCGCATTAGAATTGTTGTCTATTTGCATTGAAGAATTCCATTCAAGTACTGAAGAAGTTAATCTATTCATAGAATCCCACGGCATAAATTTATAGGTTAAAGATGTTAGAGAGTCATCATTAATTTTAGCCTTAAAATAATATAAGGCATATTTTTTTACATCTGTCCAATCAATCATTCCAGTTAACCAATCCTCATGTCCTGAAAGCCTTAATATGGTTTTGAAACTATCATTGGATTCAAAAGGACTACTTAATGCATTGATTGTACGTTTAATGGTACGTACTTCCCCCCTCGTCCAACTTTTTTTTAGTTTTTTTATTTTTAAAATCGTACCTGATTCTTTAGGAGAGAAGTCTATAGGTTGTTCTCTTTCAATAACTGGAATTGATATCTCATTCAAATATTTTGTTTTTGTAAATAGTTCCCAATTGATGTGTACACAGTATTCCTTTCCATTAACTTTTTTGGTAACCATTTCAATTTCATTACCAAGTTTATGAACACCAAAGCGTCCTATACCTTTTTCACCTATAGGTAGCCGCCCTTTAGGAGAACGTCTATTTTCTTCTATAATATTTGACTTAGAATCACTACCCGGTTCTAACCAAACATTTAAAATAGTATTCAGATCCATTCCCCAGCCATCATCTTTTATAATTATTTCTCCATTAGCTTGTTGATCTATATTGTTCATGGTTATAGATACATAAGATGCATCGGCATCATATGCATTTTTTACAAGTTCAACAAGAGCAATACTTTCATTTTTAATTAATTGGTCGCCCAATTGTACTAACATTCTGGCTCTTGGCTTAAATGGAGATTCTATTATATTATTCTTAGTCATAATAATATTTTTATTTTTTTAGCTATGGCGTAAGCCATAAGTGGAGGAACTGCATTCCCTATTTGTTTCAACATGGCAGATCTAGATCCTTCAAAATAAAAATTATCCGGAAAAGATTGTAACCTAGCCGCTTCTCGAACAGAAATCGAACGTATCGTAGTTAGATAAGGATATATATAATAATGTCCATCTTTTGCTATATGAGCAATTACAGTATGAGATTTTCCTTTTTTGTCAACAACTTTAAAACGATCTAAAAATGAAGTGGAATTATTTATAGTTCGTATGTTTTCAGGGAAATCAGTATTCTTTATACGTATTCCTTCATCATATAATTTACTTATAGCCATTTTATATTTTTCCTCATCTTTTTCGTTTATAGGTCTTGCTATATGTTGAGTCAAAATATCTTCTTCTGTTCTTATGCCAGTAGACAGCAGATAACTATTGGGCGAAGTTGTATAATGATATCCTTCTTCTCCAGCCCTAATTTGTTCTAAATCGGAAAATATATCTTCACAAACCCAATTATTTTCAATAGTTTCTATGATAGGACATCCTTTATCAACATCTACTCTCCATCCGTAAATAATAACTCTTTTTCTATTTTGTAATACTCCAAAATCAGCAGCATTCAATATTGAATAATAGACATTATATCCTAGATCTTTGAAATGTTTTTGAATGTTATTAAAATGTTCATTTTTAGCACTTAATATACCAAGAACATTTTCAAACACAAAACCTATCGGTTGGTAATGTTGCAAAAATTTACCATATTGTAAATAAAGATAACATCTTGGATCTTCTTCAATATCTTTTGTGTGTCTATTAAGAAGAGAAAATGCTTGACAAGGAGGACCACCAATAATAAAATCAACTTTTTGAGTCTTCTTGAATAAGGTTGAATTGTCTATCTTTTTAAAAATACCATCTATGGTTTTATCTGAAATTTCAATATTTATAACAGAGTTAATGATATCTTCTGGAACTGCTTGATATAATACCTCTCTTGAAATATTTTTAGTGATATATTTTTGATATTGTTGAATATCAGATTTATTTTTTAGATAGTGATAGGCTAATCTTGTTTTTATCGTGTAGCATGCATCCTTATCCATTTCTATGTGGGCAATAGGCAAAAAACCACAACGAACAAAACCTTCAGATAAAGCTGATGTTCCTGCGAATAAATCTATGAATGTAAATTCTTTATTTTGCATACCAATCCTTAATATAGCTATAATTGGAACAAAAGTAGAAAAAATCAGTGAGATTTATATAGTATTTATTGGAAATAATGTGAAGTTGATAGGTATCTGGTATTTATTATATCATCTTAATGCCATATAGGATGATGCAAAACGTTAGACTGACTAAGTTCAAGGTATCAACTTGTCAGCGCAACGAATGAATTGATTGAAGTTTGAAAAATAGTGTTAACCAATACTTCAACATAGTCCATTAAAGTCCGATTATCTTAAATCATGTCGCCAAATACTGCCAAACACCGCCATTCATGTCTCACGCCGGCAAAAACGTAATATTCTATCAATTAAACCTCTACATTCGCACCGACGGGCCAAAGTTTACCCGGTATTGATTAATTATTGTATCACTTAAACTATTAATTTTATGGCTAAGAAAAAACAAGAGCAACAAGAGCAGAGTCAGGACGAGCATGTAATGGCAGTTCTTGACAAGAGAACGAACAAGACCGCAGTCATCTCCAAAATGAACGAACAGGACGGCAGCATCGAAGTCGTACCGCCGGACAAAAAGAACAACAACAGTTTTCTCAAACTGGACCGTACCACACCTCTAGAACTGTTCTTCACGAATTTCAAGAACCAGTACCAAAATCCTACAAGCTTCAGTTTCTTCCTTGTACCACTTGCCGTTTTGGACAAGACACTGAACGCGGTCATCCAGATTCGGAAAGGGGAAGACCCCGGACCGGACGGCAAGAAACTGGTAGAAAACAGCGAACTCAACGACGAGGGACGTATCGCCAAACTGGCCCGGCGGTATAAGTTTGATGAGCACCAGCTGCCGTGGAAAGATCTGAACGCACTCGGTCTTGACAAGGAGACTCTGTTCAACAACCATTGCATGGGAGAACTTCTCAAAGGAAGAATCACTTCCACCGCACTGCCCATCAGCAAGGAGATAAACGGAGAAAAGAAAGATTTGGGCGAGGCCTGTTTCATGTGTGTGAAAGGTGCCGACGGCAAAGTGGAACTCAAAACACTCACCCGTCTGGACAAGCCCCAATATGATTTGCCGGTCTATAAAGGCGTATTCACGGATGAAGAGAAGGACAAACTGGCCGAAACGGGTACGTTGGGAGGAATCAAGGAAATGAAGGACACGCTTACAGGAAATGTATGCAAATGCTATGTCAGTTTCCACGAGTCCACCAAGCGCATCATCACCATGCCTGTGGATGCCATCAAAATCCCGGACTACATTTATGGGAAGAGACTGGACGACAAGCAGAAGCAGATACTCGCTTCAGGTGGCGAAGTCCCCATCAATGACATACAGCGCAAGAACGACACCATGCTTTCCGGTGTGGCCTATGTCGATCCGACCATAAGGGACATCGCATTCAAACAGTCCGACAAGCAGCTGAAGGTCAGCGATACGATTTTAGGAGCCAAGATAACCCCCGAACAGAAAAAGATACTGGAGAATCACGGCATGGTATTCATTGAGAACATGCGCAATCCCAAGACCAGACAGCTGTTCTCGGATGATGTGCGTTTCAGCAACAAGAGCAACAACCTGCTCATAGGACGCAATGCCCGTGAATACAAGCCGGCGGTTGAAACCCCAAAAAACGACAGGAAACAAGAAACAAAGCAGACGGCCCGCCATGTCGTATCTCCCAGACCGCAGGCCAGAAAGAACAGCCTCTCGTTCTCGTAATCCGGCAGCAGGCGGAACGTTTACCGAATCCATATACCCGGTTTCCTCTCAGGTTACCGGGTATGTCACAAATTATTTCCCCATTCAAAATCCAATGACAACAGATGATGATTACACAACATGACAACAACGGAGAACTGTCCTGCTTCAAGTCAGCTCTCCTTTTTTATTTGAGAGAAAGCCATCCGCACATGGCCGATGACAAGGCATTCATCCGGGAGCGTGCGGACAGTGCCGCAGAGGCTTACGAACATGCCATACGTGACGGCCTATCCGTCAGGCAGGCTTTGGAACTGGCTGACGCCGTTCTCTATCAGGACTTGCGCTTTTCCCGGTTCGATACGGCTTTCGAGGCCGTATCGAAGTGGTTTCCCGAAGTACGGCCCGAAAGACGGACGGATTTCTGCCTGAAGGTATTGTCGCCCGCAGAGGCGGTATTCGGCAAATATTCCATAGACGACAGGTTTGAATCATCCCCGGCCTGTCATACACTTACCGTTGAACTTACAGGTTTCATACAATCTTACATAGAACAATATGGCGTATAACAGACGACAACATCTGGCGGACAACATAGCCGCACTTGAACTGATATTCATGCGTCCGGAGTTCTCTCTTACAGAACAGGGACGCAAGGTCTTGAACGGTTATTCGGGTTTCGGAGGGCTGAAGTGCATCCTGAATCCGGCGGAGAAAGATACGGACATAGAAAAATGAAGGTCGGACAAAGAACTGTTTCCCCAGGTCCGGCTGCTGCATGAACTTCTGCGTGAGTATTCCAAAGACGAGAAAGAATACAAGTCATACGTCCAAAGTCTTAAGAATTCCGTCCTTACAGCCTTTTACACACCCGAGCCGGTGGTAACGGCCATGCAGGCAGCCCTGCTGATACCGGAAATCCGCCCGGAACGTTTTCTTGACCCTTCCGCCGGAACGGGCATGTTCATCAGCACTCTGAAGGATGTCCCCGAAATCCATTGCTTCGAGAAGGACAGGCTGACGGGAAGGATACTCTCATCCCTCTATCCGAAAAGCAGAGTGACCATAGACGGTTTCCAGTCCATACAGCCTTATTATAACGGCTACTTCGATGTTGTTTCTTCCAATATCCCGTTTGGGAATACCAGAATTTATGACCGGGACTTTGACCGGAGTGACGACCCGGTGCGCAAATCCTCACTCGCTGCCGTACACAACTATTTCTTTCTCAAAGGCATGGATACGCTGCGCGAAGGCGGGATACTGGCCTATATCACGACTTCGGGCGTCATGGACTCGCCACAAAACCGTCCCGTCAGGGAGTGGCTGGTAAACCATGCCAATCTCGTTTCTACCATCCGTCTGCCGGACAATCTGTTTACCGATGCGGGTACGGAAGTAGGCAGCGACCTGATCGTGTTGCAGAAGAATACCCGAAAGTCGGAACTGACCGAAAAGGAACGGAACTTTATCGAGACCCGCATCATATCCGACAGTATCCATATAAACAACAGCTATGCTGGTTTGGACCACATCGTCCATACTTCCGTATCCATGGGTAAAAACATGTACGGACAACCGGCCATGAATTTTACCCATGAAGGGGGGATCGGAGCCATTTCCGAACATCTCAGGCAGTTATTGGCACAAGATGTGGGGAACCATCTTGACCGGAAACTTTATGAAGAAAACCTGTCCCGCCCCAGTGTTTCCACTGCCCTAAAAACCGGACCGGAAGTCGCACCGGAAACAACAGCAGTGGAGCACCGGCAGGAGATGCAAGAAGAAAGTCTCCTTTCCACCAAGCCTTATGAACCCATGCTTAATCTGTTTGCCGCCTATGCGGACGAGGAGGAAGCGGAGGTGCAGATGATGGAAAGCCGGCCATCACCGGGCCGGACACCATCGGCATCCCGCAAAAGAAAAGGAAACGAACCGGAAATGTTCAATCTGTTCTCGCAAGAGAACATGTATGATGAAGCCGTCTCACAAGAAGAAATGACCGGAGAACAGGCGGCAGCGGAAGCGAAATGGCAGGAACGCAGACTACGGTTCGAGGAAGAACGGAAAAAAGAAACGGAACCACGTCCGTTTACCGGAGAAATACGCCCCGAATACAAGAACGGCTCTCTCGTGAAAGCCGGTGAGCAATACGGGTATTTGCAGGGATTTGGTACTCCCGAAGTACAATTCCAGCCGCTCAGGCTGACTGTCACACAACAATACCGGGCCGCCTACTACATCCCGCTCCGTGAAGCCTACCACAATCTCTACAATGCGGAAGCCGAAACGGAAACCGAACAGCCGGAACTAAGGGAGGAGCTGAACCGGCAGTATGACCGTTTCCACCGCATGTTCAGGGAGCTGAACGGAAAGGACAACGCCAAGTTCCTGCTGTTGGATGCAGGAGGACGGGAAATGCTCTCATTGGAGCGTTCCGTCAACGGGAAGATACAGAAGGCGGACATATTCACCGTACCCGTATCGTTCAACGCCAACGAGGTGACGCACGTGGATACACCGCAGGAAGCCCTCGCGGCATCCCTGAACAGGTTCGGTGAGGTCAATCTGGAATATATGGAGAATCTCAGCAACATCGGTAGGCAGGAACTGCTCGAACAGCTGGAAGACCGTATCTTCTACAATCCCATGATGAAGAACCATGAAATCAAGGACCGTTTCATTGCGGGCAATGTAATAGCCAAAGCCGAATGGATAGAGAACCACCTGAGAGACTATCCCGATGACGGAGCGAGCAGAAAATCATTGGAGGCCCTTCGGAAAGCCATACCGGAGCCTATAAGTTTCGAACAGCTTGACTTCAACCTGGGGGAACGGTGGATACCCATGTCCGTATATGAGGAATTCGCCGGATACCTCTTCGAGACAAAGGCCCATATCCACTATACGGAATCCATCGACGAGTTCAGCGTGAGCTTCGAGAGCACCAACGCGAACATCACCGACAGATATTATGTGAAAGGGGAAAAAAGAGACTATTACGGAAATGACCTGCTGAAACATGCGCTGCACAACACCGTACCCGACATAACCAAGACCATTCAGGACAAGGAGGGCAATGACATTAAGGTACGTGATGCGGAGGCCATCCAGCTTGCCGACACCAAAATCAACGAGATACGCTCCGCCTTCACCGGCTGGCTGAATGAACAGCTGCCCGAATTCAAGCAGAACCTTGCAGACATGTACAACCGCAAGTTCAACTGCTATGTACGTCCCGATTACGACGGTTCCCTGCAAAGCTTCCCGTTCCTTGACCTGAAAGGGCTGGGCATACCGTCCCTGTACGACAGCCAGAAGAATGCCGTCTGGATGCTGAAGATGAACGGAGGCGGGATAATCGACCATCAGGTAGGTACGGGCAAAACCCTTATCATGTGTATAGCCGCCTTTGAGATGAAACGTCTCGGACTGGCGAACAAGCCGATGATTATCGGACTCAAAAGCAATGTGCATGACATAGCCGACACGTTCAAGAGGGCCTATCCGAATGCCAGAGTGCTGTATCCGGGCAAGGAGGACTTTACGCCGGAGAAGCGTGTCGGAATATTCCATGACATCAAAAATAATAACTGGGACTGTATCATCCTGACACACGACCAGTTCGGGAAAATACCCCAGTCCCCCGAAATACAGCAGGAAATATATACGCAGGAAATAGACAGCATCGAAGAGAATCTCGCCGTATTCGAGCAGCAGGGCAATGAAGTGAGCGGCTGGATAAAGAAGGGGCTGGAAAAAAGAAAGGAAAACCTTGAGGCCAAACTTGAAAAGCTGGAACAGGATATAAAGGACCGGACGGATGATGTTACAGATTTCAGACAGATGGGCATCGACCACCTCTTCGTTGACGAATCGCACAATTTCAAGAACCTGATGTTCAATACACGCCATGCAAGAGTTTCCGGTCTGGGCAACCCCGAAGGAAGCATGAAGGCCATGAACATGCTTTTCGCCATCCGTACCATACAGGAGCGCACAGGCAGGGATTTGGGGGCCACTTTCTTGTCCGGTACGACCATTTCCAACAGCCTGACAGAACTCTATCTCCTTTTCAAATATCTCCGTCCGAAGGAAATGGAGCGGCAGGGGATTACCTGTTTTGACGGTTGGGCGGCCGTCTATGCGAAGAAAAGCACGGACTTTGAATTTTCAGTGACCAACCAGGTGGTGCAGAAAGAGCGTTTCCGCTATTTTATCAAAGTGCCGGAACTCGCCAATTTTTATGCGGAGATAACCGATTACAAAACGGCCGAGGACGTAGGGGTTGACAGGCCGGAACTCAACGAGCAACTCTATCACATACCGCCTACTCCCCAGCAGGAGATTTTCATTCAAAAACTGATAAAGTTCGCTGAAACCGGGGATGCGACCTACATAGACAGGGAACCTTTGTCCAAGGCGGAGGAGAAGGCACAGATGCTGATCGCCACCAACTACTCGAACAAGATGTCGCTTGACATGCGGCTGATAGACCAGCAGTATGGTGACAGTCCGGGAAACAAGGCGTCCCATTGCGCAGCCAAGATTGCGGAATATTACTATAAATATCTTGACCAGAAAGGCACACAGTTCATTTTTTCAGACTTGAGTACCTATAAACCCGACCAGTGGAACATCTACAGTGAGATAAGGCGCAAACTCGTGGAAGACCATAATATCCCGGAAAAGCAGATAAAGTTCATTCAGGAAGCAAACAGCGACAACGCACGCAAGGAACTGTTCAAGGATATGAACTCCGGGCGCATCCGTTTCCTTTTCGGTTCCACACAGAAACTGGGAACGGGTGTCAACGCGCAGGAACGGGCCGTGGCCATCCATCATCTGGACATACCCTGAAGGCCGTCCGACCTGGAACAGCGCAACGGGCGGGCGGTAAGGAAAGGCAATGTCATTGCCAAGCAATATGCCGATAATAAGGTGGACTGCTATATCTATGCGGTGGAAAAGTCTCTGGACAGTTACAAGTTCAACCTGCTGCAAAACAAGCAGGTGTTCATCAACCAGCTTAAAAGCCGCAATCTGGCTGCCCGTACCATTGACGAGGGGGCGATTGACGAAAACGGAGGCGGCAGTTTCAGCGAATACGTGGCCATCCTTTCAGGCAACGACGACCTGCTGGAAAAGGCCAAGCTGGACAAGAAACTGGCGGTCCTCGAAAGCGAGAGGCAGGCATTCTACCGTAACAAGGGAAACGCGAAAGGCAAGCTGAATGAAAGAACTTCGGGAATAGAAAAAAACAACACCTTTATCGGGCGTTTCACCAGGGACTGGGAATACTTCAACAAGGTGATGCCCACAGATACGGAAACCGGACTCCGTCCCAATCCCCTGAAACTGGACGGTGTGGATTCGGACAACGTGGAGATACTCGGCAACCGGCTTGCCGCAATCAACCGGAATGCCCGGACGGAGGATGACTATATGAAAATCGGAACCCTGTCCGATTTCCGCATCCTCGTCCGTACCGAGAGGATTTGCGATGGGGACACACAGACCTTGCAGAACAAGTTCATGGTCGAGGGGCTGGACGGTATCAAATATACCTACAACAACGGTTATATAGCCAAAGACCCGAAACTGGCCGTCATGAACTTCATCAATGCGCTGGAACGCATTCCCGCCATGATAGAGAAACGGCAAAAGGAAAATGCGGAGCTGTCGAAGGACATCCCGGTCCTTCAGGAGATTGTGGCGGCTTCATGGCCCAAGGATGCGGAAATCAAGCGGCTGAATGAGGAACTTGCCACGCTGAACCGGAAAATACAGCTTACCATAAAACCGGCAGGCAGGCATGAAAACGGAACGGATGACGGAACGGAAATGAAAGGACAGAAAGAGACAGGCGAAAGTGACAATACACCAGACCTGCCACGGAAGGCAAGGCATGTATCCCCAATGGAAATTGCCGCCCCGTCAAACGGACTGAAAAAAATATCCTAAGTTTGCCGCAAAGAGCCGCTTCTCAGGAAATGACAAAGGTATGGCCGGCAGACCGAATTTATCCGGATGCCGGCCATACTCTTGTCTGTAATGGGAAGAAAGACACTCCGTCATTCCTCTTCCTCAAAGGAAAGACTTTCCACCTGTCTGTTAATAACCTTCCAGTCAATGGAATCCTTCAGATTGATTATATCCACAATCGAATAATGCCTGGTCCCGTTCTCTTCTTCCGCAAAACGCAGCCGTCCGCTCAAACGCTGCTTCTCAATCTCTGCCGGATCGAGGTTTATCAGCTCACAAACCTCATCGGGCAGCATAGAGAGTTCTACACAGTTATCCTCGCAGATATGTTGCAGCACGGCCAACATGTTGAGGGACTTCTTATAACTTCTCACGAGTGCGGCGAACGAGCCGCTTTCAACCTTAATCATCTTTCTCATAACCTTTTATTTTTAGAGTATTCTTCTTTTTCAAGCAGCATGGCACGCAGCACGTCCGAACGGCGGTAGTAAATCTTCCCCTTGTCACGGTGGAAAGGCAACGAACCGTCATTGCGGCGTCTTAGAAGTGTCCTGTCGGACATTTTGGTAAGCAGGCGCACGCCTTTTGAATCCAGTATCTCGCTGTCGGGCAAGTTATGTATGGCAGGAGCCAGTAACTTTTCAATGTTGGTTACTTTGGCGAGTATGGTACTGAGCATGTGGGTCATCTGTCCACCAGGTGCAGTTCTTCTGTTATTCATAATGACCTTGTTTTTATTGTTTACGGTGCAATATTACGGAGATATTACAAGGTCATTGGTTACTCAACCGTTGAGCAACCGCCAAAAAAAGACAGAAAACGCCAGAATGAAATAAAAAAGGCCGGAAGCAATCTCCGGCCCTTCCTGAAAGAGCAGGCATCCGAACCTCATGTCTGCCTTTGCTCATTCCAAACACCCTCTCCTTACATGGAAAAATGAAAATCCATCTTTATCTGTGACATCTCACGTATCACTGTACGGTCCAGCACACGCGCATAATGACGGGTCATCTGAACATTGGTATGCCCCAGCATTTTAGCAACGCTCTCTATCGAAACACCATTGGCCAGGGCAGAAGTGGCAAAAGTATGGCGCGCCACATGGGTGGTCAATGTTTTTTTTATGCCACAAATATCAGCCAGCTCCTTGAGATAGGCGTTCATTTTTTGATTACAAAGCACCGGAAAAAGCACACCATGTTTCCTGCAATATTCATTGGTGGAATACTTCTCCAATATTTTTAACGGAACTTCCATCAATGGGATGTTACACATGATTTTGGTCTTCTGCCTTCCCTTGCGTATCCATCTGACACCGTTCGAGTCCTCCACGATATGCTCCTTTCCCAATCCGTGAATATCCGAGAAGGCCAGACCGGTGAAGCAACAGAACACAAAAATGTCCCGTACCTGACCCAGCCGCGGAATATCAATCTCCTTTGAAATCAGTTTTCGGATTTCCGAATCTTCCAAGAAGTCCGGCTCCACCTTATCCAACGAGAACCTGATTTCCAAAAACGGATCATTCTTCATCCATCCCTTGGCCAAAGCGATACGGATAATCTTCTTGAAATTCTTCAGATACTTGGTGGCTGTATTATGACAACACTTTTTCGAGGTCTTAAGCCAGAACTCGTAATCCTCAACAAACTGGCGGGAAACTTCATCCAAAAGAATATCTTTCTTATGATATGTCTCCCAGACAAAATCCTGAGTATGCTTCAAGGATGTCTCATAACGCTGCACGGTTGCAGGCGCCATGTCCGTACCGGACAATCGGGCGCATTTATCATTATGTTCACGGAAAACCTCAAACAGGGTACGCTGTACGGGAGCATCCTTACCCAAAAAACGGTCCAGGACACTGCCGGCAGAAACCGCTACACCTTCTATTTCCAGTTCACGCTGAATTTTCATTATCCTCAAACGGATAGAATCAAGATACAGATTCAGTTCCTTATACTCACGCTTCTTTTCCAGAGCCTTTCCTTTTGCCGCACTCCAGAACTCCGGAAGAATTGTTTTCTTCACTGAAGCATCAACCCGGACTCCATTCACTGTAATTCTCATCATTATCGGAGCCTCACCGCTCCGATTCAATTTCGTCCTACGAATGTAGAACAATAGACAAAATGTTGTTCTTTCCATCTTACTTGTTTTTTAATCACAAAACTAAAATTCCAAGAGCAACAAGTCAAGATGCAAAACTCTGATAAACAATGAATTATTCACTTAATAGGTGTACCTGACATTGAAGGAGATCAGGTACACCGAATAGTACACCGAAAGAATGCTTTGATATGCTTATTTTTGCCATGCACCAAAAACAAAAAATCCCTGTAAAGTATTAATTTACAGGGATTTTCTTTGTTTTGCAATTCTTTCCAGCGGAGAGACAGGGATTCGAACCCCGGGTGCCTTGCAGCACAACGGTTTTCAAGACCGCCGCAATCGACCACTCTGCCACCTCTCCAAAGTTAAAAAAGAAGCACTTTTCTCTTAAAGCGATGCAAAGGTACAAATCATTTTTAAATCTGCAAATATACACTCTGTTTTTTCATGAATAAATTGTACTTTTGTGCCATGATATATCCGCAGAACTTTGAACAGAAAATAGGTTTCGACCAAATACGCCAAATACTGAAAGAAAAATGTCTCAGTACACTTGGTGAAGAACGGGTGACAGATATGGCATTCTCTGACCGCTTTGGCATGGTAGAAGAGCGGCTGGATCAGGTCACAGAATTTGTACGTATCCTTAAAGAAGAAAACAATTTCCCGGCACAATATTTTTTTGATGTACGCCCTTCGTTAAAACGCATACGGGTAGAAGGTTTGTATTTGGATGAACAAGAACTTTTTGACTTGCGCCGCTCATTGGAGACTATACGTGACATTGTACATTTTCTGCAAAAGAGTAAAGATGAGAAAGAAAATGCTTCATCCTACCCTTGTTTGCAACGATTGGCCGAAGATATTATGGTATTTCCACAGCTCATCAACAGAATAAATGCCATTCTTTCTCCATACGGCAAAATCAAAGATAATGCTTCTGCGGAATTGGCACGTATCCGTCGTGAATTGGCAAATACTATCGGAAATATCTCACGTTCGCTGAATGGTATTTTACGGAGTGCCCAAACCGAAGGAGTTGTAGATAAAGACGTCACACCTACTATGCGCGACGGTCGTCTGGTTATTCCTGTGGCACCGGCTCTGAAGCGAAAAATACGCGGTATTGTGCACGATGAATCGGCCAGTGGGAAAACTGTATTTATTGAACCTGCCGAAGTAGTAGAAGCTAACAACCGTATTCGGGAACTGGAGGCAGAAGAACGTAAGGAGATTATTCGTATTCTGGCTGATTTCTCCAATCAATTACGCCCCACTATTCCGGAGGTATTGTTGTCTTACGATTTTTTAGCGGAAATAGACTTTATACGTGCCAAAGCTTTATTTGCCGAACAAATATCTGCATTGAAACCTGTATTGAAGAATAAGAGGTTATTGGATTGGAGGATGGCTGTACATCCGCTCCTTCAGCTATCTTTAGCCAAACATGGCAAGAAAGTAGTACCTCTTGACATCGAACTGAATGAGAAGCAACGTATCTTAGTCATCTCAGGCCCCAATGCCGGTGGTAAGTCGGTTTGCCTGAAGACTGTAGGATTGTTGCAGTATATGTTGCAATGTGGGTTGCTTATCCCGATGCACGAATGCAGTGAAGTAGGAATATTCAGTGATATCTTTATTGATATAGGTGATGAACAGTCCATTGAAGACGACTTGAGCACTTATTCGTCTCATCTTACAAATATGAAAATCATGATAAAGCACTGTAACGAACACAGTCTTATCTTGATTGATGAATTTGGTGGCGGAACGGAACCACAAATTGGTGGTGCCATTGCCGAAGCTGTGTTGAAACGCTTCAATCAGCGACAAACGTTTGGAATTATTACAACGCACTACCAGAACCTGAAGCACTTTGCCGAAGACCACGAAGGTGTGGTGAATGGTGCCATGCTTTACGACCGCCATTTGATGCAAGCCTTATTTCAATTACAGATAGGCAATCCCGGCAGTTCATTTGCCGTAGAAATAGCTCGAAAAATAGGCTTGCCCGAAGATGTGATAGCCGATGCTTCGGAAATTGTGGGTAGTGAATACATCAATGCTGATAAATATTTGCAGGATATCGTTCGCGATAAACGCTATTGGGAAGGTAAGCGCCAAACGATTCGTCAACGTGAAAAGCACATGGAAGAAACCATCAGTCGTTATCAGGCCGAAATCGAAGAGTTGCAAAAATCCCGTAAAGAAATTCTACGTAAAGCCAAAGAAGAGGTGGGACAGCTGATGCAAGAAGCGAATGCACGCATTGAGAACACCATACGTTCCATCAAAGAGGCGCAAGCAGAAAAGAGTAAAACGCGTCAGGCTCGACAAGAGCTGAATGAGTTTCGTGAATCGATAGAGGTACTTGCCAACAAAGAGCAAGAGGAAAAAATAGCGCGGAAAATGGAGAAGTTGAGAGAAAAACAGAACCGGAAAAAGGAGAAAAAAAACGGTCAGGGATCAACCACTTCTCTATCCGCTCAAGCCATAGCTGAACAACAGGCAAGGAAAGAAGCCGAACAGTTATCCTCCATTGTGCCCGGTTGCAATGTTAAAATTAAAGGACAGACTGTAGTGGGGCAGGTAATGGAAGTGAATGGAAAGAATGCAGTTGTTGTATTCGGAGACTTTAAAACCATTGTTAAGCTAGACAGATTGGAACGTAGTAATGCGCAGCCCAAACAAGCAGACGTGACGACCAAGACAACCTATATTAGCGGTCAAACGCAGGAAAGTATGTATGAAAAGAAGTTGAACTTTAAACAAGATATTGATGTTCGAGGCATGTGTGGTGATGAAGCGATGCAAGCCGTCACTTATTTTATTGACGATGCTATTCTTGTCGGAATGTCACGTGTACGCATTCTTCATGGAACGGGCACAGGCATTTTGCGTACGCTTATTCGTCAATATTTGGAAACTGTCCCTGGAGTGTCCCGATTTACCGATGAACATATACAGTTTGGCGGAGCAGGCATTACTGTTGTTGACCTCAATTAAATCAATGAACCAATCTAAAAGATCTATTATGAAATCAATCAAGGAGTTATATCGCATCGGTACCGGTCCTTCCAGTAGTCATACTATGGGACCTCGTAAGGCTGCTGAGATTTTTCTGAGTAAACATCCAGAAGCTGCCTCATTTAAAGTAACATTATATGGTAGTCTTGCTGCTACAGGTAAAGGACACATGACAAATGTTGCCATTACCGAAACATTGCAACCGGCAGCACCGGTTGAGATTATTTGGGAACCCAAAATCTTCCTTCCCTTCCACCCCAATGGAATGAAGTTCGTTTCTTTGGATAATGAAGGGAAAGAAACAGGTCAATGGACTGTCTTCAGTGTTGGTGGTGGTGCTTTGGCAGAGGAGAGTGATGGAGCTTCTTCCATAAATACTCCGGATGTATATGAGATGACTAAAATGACGGAGATTCTGCAGTGGTGCGGACGCACCGGAAAGAACTATTGGGAATATGTCAAGGAGTGCGAAGAAAGTGATATTTGGGATTATCTGCAAGAAGTGTGGAAAACCATGCAGGCAGCTGTGAAACGTGGATTAGAACAAGAAGGGGTCTTGCCTGGCCCGTTGAACTTGCGCCGAAAAGCCTCTACCTATTATATACGTGCCAGTGGATACAAACAGTCGCTGCAGTCACGTGGACTGGTTTTCTCTTATGCACTGGCTGTGAGTGAGGAAAATGCATCAGGAGGTGTCATTGTCACTGCACCGACTTGTGGTTCATGTGGTGTAGTTCCGGCCGTACTTTATCATCTGGCAAAAAGCCGTGACTTCAGCGACATACGCATATTGCGCGCTCTTGCCACAGCCGGATTGGTTGGGAATATCGTGAAGACCAATGCTTCTATATCGGGAGCTGAAGCCGGATGCCAGGCGGAAGTGGGTGTGGCATGCTCCATAGCTTCGGCTGCTGCCAATCAATTGTTTGGAGGAAGTCCGTCACAAATAGAGTATGCAGCGGAAATGGGGTTGGAACATCATTTAGGAATGACGTGCGATCCCGTATGCGGTCTGGTACAGATTCCGTGTATCGAACGTAATGCCTACGCTGCTGCACGTGCCTTGGATGCTAACCTTTACTCTTCTTTCACCGATGGCATGCATCGTGTGTCGTTCGATAAAGTAGTGGCTGTTATGAAAGAAACCGGTAATGATCTGCCCTCACCATACAAGGAGACTAGCGAAGGAGGTTTGGCAAAGGATTATAATCCAATGTGAGAAAAGAAACATCTACTAAAATATCTTTCAAAAAAAATAGCTCATGAAATGAGGTTTGCCTCAAAATTCATGAGCTATTTTATATATCAAGAATTTGGAAAAAGTCTATGATAGAAATATCAAAGAATTGTAGAAGAAATTATTCTTCTCCTTCTTCGGCAGTTTCTTCAAAATCTGTCATTCCGCTTGCAACCAACAGATTATACCAGGAAATCAATTTTTTGATATCCGAAAGATATACCCGGTCGCGATCAAAATCTGGCAATACTTCGGCCAAATAGCTACGCAACTCATCAGCGGAGGCTTTTTTCAAATCCATTGTCACAGCAGCACCATTTTCTTTTTTCTTCATGGAAAGTAGCACTTCTTTCAAAGGAATATCTTCTGCATCTGTATACATGGCGATATCACCTAAAGAAATTATCTTCTCGTTGCCGTAAGCAGGAAAACGTTTCTTATCAATAAGTGATTCTACGATCAACATATTTTTCCCTTGAGAAATGAGCTTATACAATCCGGGTTTACCGGATATAGACAAAATAGTCTTCAACATAATATGTTCAATTTTTATTATTAGTAGCGTTTTTCGGGGAGCAAAGATAGTGTAAGCCGAAGAGAATACAAAATAAGCTTGCTTATTTTTATGACTAAGGATAATAGCTATTTTCCGGAAATGCAGTCTATGTTCCGCGAAACGACTTCATTAAATTCAAAATCTGCGGAATTAAAGGGGTCTTATCATCATTTATAATCACAAAGTCGGCATATTCACGTTTTTTCTCATCATTCATCTGACTTTGAATGCGTTTCTCTATTAATTCGCGCGAAGAAGTATCTCGTCGGATCGCACGCGAAATACGCAATTCTTCGGGAGCATAAATCATTACTACCACGTCTACTTCATCGGTAAAGCCCGCTTCAACTAAAATGGCCGATTCAATGCCTACTACCCTGGTATTGTTCTGATGATGTACCCACTGCCTGAAATTTTCTTTTACGCGGGGATGGATGATGCCATTGATAATTTGGGCATGCTCCGGACTGGCAAATAAATAGGATGCAAGCAACTGTTTGTTCAGTGTATTTCCACTGTAGATATCCTTGCCAAGCAAAGCTTGTAACCCCTTACGAATGAAAGGATCAGAACATATAAGCCGCTTTGCTTCCACATCTGATATATATACCGGAATACCCATTACTTGTAGTAAATGGGAGACAATGCTCTTTCCACTACCAATGCCGCCGGTGATACCTATTTTAATTGCCATATGCGGAAGAAACTTGCTCTATAAGAAAATCTACTTGTGCCGGATTACAACGTATCTGGCTAACACCTTTTGGCAGATTCTTTATTCTCACCGTATACTTATCAGAACCTAAATGTAATAGCTCTTCGTATGAGATATAAATATGAAAATCTTCGGCTGTAATTTGTCTGAAACGACTCAAGCCAATATGAAAAGTAACTTGTACTTTCGAGGGAAAGGTGCGTAGTACTTTATCCGCCGGAAAATTGACGCCACGTAGCGGTACCTCCACTGTTTTTTCCGTATAAATATCAACCGGAAGCTTCATTTCAACAGAAGCCGGGACAAACTTCACTCCTTTCTGAACGCTCAAAGATACCTGACTTTTTAGGGTATCTGATATATCTTCCAGTTTTAGGTGCTGTGTATATGCAGTGGTAATTGTATCTAATACGGCTTCAGGGGCATATACCAATACAGAATCGGGATAGAATATGGTATCCGAGAGATAGTATTCGCGTCCGGCACTTACCGTACCATGCAATCTTACCGGCACCAGTTTAGATGCTCCCATCGAATAAATATATTCCAAAGTATCCGGTTTCAGTGAAAGCAGGCGGGTAGATGCGCTCAGTTGGTTCAGCACTTTCTTTTCAAACTGCGTGACCGATATTCTTACTTGATTGTCTACCCCTTTATAATCTGCATAATCAAGAGTGATAGGATAAAAACTCTTTCCTAACATATAATTGAGAAGCACTGTTCCCTTGTCCTTTACCTTGATGTGAAGTTCGGAAACCGGTTCAGAGGTTATTACAACATTATTGGGAACTCCTTTCAAGCGTACTGGAATAGAGAAAGTAGTTTCATAATCATTGTTCAAGGTTTGTAATAACCAAAATCCACCTGCTACAAAAAAGAAAAATAAAAAAATGAAGAACTCTCTGCTTCTATCACTAAGCAGAAAATTCTTCATTTGTCTCGTTGTCTTCAGATATATATGTCCTATATTTCTGCGTTCGAACATAGGTTTACATTCCTATTTATTTAGAAGCCTGATTGCTGTTTGCATCGGCAGCTGCGGCAAAAATAGAATTCTTGTCTATACGAACCTTTACGTTAGAAGCTATTTCAAGCGTCACATCATTATCGTTGATTTCTTTGATAACCCCATGAATACCGCCGGCGGTGATTACCTTTTGGTTCACTTGAAGCGATCTACGGAAATTAGCTATCTCCTTTTGTTTCTTGTTTTGAGGACGAATCATAAAGAAATACATGATAACGAACATGGCTATCAGCATAATCCACATTAAATTTCCGCCACCCGGAGCTGGAGCAGGAGCTTGCAGAAAGAATACGGTCATAATATTCATAAATACTCAATTTTGATTTTTATTACTAAAACAAAGGTATTAGTTTTTTGTCAACTTACCTTCTTTTTTTAATTGATTAACTATTCCATCTAATGTTCCATTAACAAAACTACCGCTCTTGGCCGTACTATATACTTTTGCTATGTCTACATATTCATTTAATGAAACACTTATCGGAATATTGGGAAAACTTAGAATTTCAGCTAATGCACATTGCATGATGACGACATCCATAAAAGCCACGCGATCCAAATCCCAATTACGCGTGTTCTCACTAATTAAATGACGATAGTAATCGCAGTTCAAGATAGTGCGACGAAACAAACGCCGTGCAAATTCTTGATCTTCATCATCTTTGAATTCGGGAAGCAACGCCTGATTGGCTCCGTTTTTCTCATCAAAACGCTTGATGGTTTTCAAAACGAAAGTATCTACAATTTCCTTGTCATCATTCCAATAAAGGCTTTGATCTTCGAGGAGCACATCTAAATCGTTATTATTAAAGATAAATGCTTTATAAAGCTTTCTCCACAACTCCCGATCATTTTCATAAGAATCATCAGAAGAAGCCATGTACTCTTTATAGATATTAGATTCTAGAATTTTTTCGTACAATCCTTTGATGAAATCTTCATCGTTGCTCCAAGTGCGTTTTTGATTAGTGATAAAGTCCGTTAATTGTTTGTTTACTTCCAATTGTGCGATGAACTTGTTTTCTACAAATTTCATGTTAGGATATAACTCTTCGGTTGTAGGGGCTAATTTGGCTTTAGCTGCATCAATACGTTTTTGTGCGTAGTTCGTCAGAGCTATCATCAGCATCAGCAGGTAATTATATAAGTCGTATGCCTTTGAAAGACTAAAAAACAACTCTTTCTCCGCTGAGTCTAAATTTTTACTGCCGTTCTGATAATAAGCATATACAATTTGTATAATCTTAAGACGAATAAGAACTCTGTTGATCATAATTATATAGTAAATTCTTTTAATTGAAGTGCAAAAGTAGAAATTTTAAATGAGTTTACACAAACAAATCACATTTTTTAATGCAGAAGTTGATAATCCTATATTTTTCTTTTGATGATTAAAAAAAAAACGTCAATTTTGAAGCCGATAAAAAACATTAGATAAAATTCCGAACGGTCTTGTTACTCATTATTCATAAGACCGATGATTAAAGGAACACATCCAAATAGAGACTTTTAAATATGGAAGACATTAAGAAGAAAAACGCATCGGACGTGAACGAAAAGGAGATTGTATTCTCTCAATCCATTAAGGCAGGTAAACGTATCTATTATTTAGACGTTAAGAAGAACAGAAAAGACGAAATGTTTCTTGCCATTACAGAGAGCAAGAAAGTAGTAATGGGAGAAGAGGATGATTCACAAGTAAGCTTTGAAAAACACAAAATCTTTTTATATAAAGAAGACTTTGAGAAGTTCTTGAACGGACTTCAACAATCCATTGATTTCATTCAAGAGCAACAAGGTTGTTATACAAGGCCTGAGACTGATGAGAGTCCTGAAGAGTATGGTTCTAAAACGGACATCGCTTCGGAAACAACTTCTTCTTTGGAGGAGGAAATAAAAATAGATATTGATTTTTAGACCATAACTTTTTGATAATTCGCAAAAAAACTGTATTTTTGCACCGCTTTTTTGCGGCATTGTGTGCTAAGACACATCGTGTAATGGTGAATTAAGCAAAATAAAGAACTACTTAATTTAGAGTAACACAAAAAAATTAAAAAATGAGATCAATTGAAGTAAAAGGAACTGCAAGAACTATTGCAGAACGCTCTTCTGACCAAGCTAGAGCTTTGAAAGCTATTCGTAAAAACAACGGTGTACCTTGCGTACTTTATGGTGGCGGTGAAAATGTTCACTTCACAGTACCGGCAGAAGGTCTGCGTAATTTGGTATATACTCCTCATATCTACGTAGTAGATTTAATTATTGATGGCAAGAAAGTAAATGCCATTATGAAAGATATTCAATTCCATCCGGTAAAGGATACTATACTGCATGTTGACTTCTATCAGATTGATGAGACTAAACCTATCATTATGGAGGTTCCGGTACAGATGGAAGGCTTGGCAGAAGGTGTTAAGGCCGGTGGTAAATTGGTACTTCAGATGCGTAAGCTGAAAGTTAAAGCTCTCTATAACGCAATTCCCGAAAAATTGATTATCAATGTTTCTCATTTGGGATTGGGTAAGACAGTTAAAGTTGGCGAATTGAAATACGAAGGTTTGGAATTGCTGACTGCAAAAGAAGCTGTGGTATGTGCCGTTAAGCTGACTCGTGCAGCAAGAGGCGCCGCTGCTGCCGCAGGCAATTAATTCCTCTTCTGAAGAATATTATTGGGAACGCGGATTAACGCAGTAATAACGCAGATTCATTGACAATCCGCGGATAACTGTGATAATCCACGTTCCTTTTTTTACATAAATAACCAATAAATGAAATATCTAATTGCAGGATTAGGTAATATCGGTCCCGAGTATTACGAGACTAGGCACAACATAGGATTCATGGTAGTAGATGCTTTAGCCAAATCCTCGAACGTTAATTTCATTGATGGACGTTATGGTTTCACGGCTTCTTTGTCAGTTAAAGGACGGCAATTGCTATTGCTGAAACCTTCTACCTATATGAATCTCAGCGGTAATGCCGTGCGCTACTGGATGCAAAAGGAAAACATACCTTTGGAAAATGTATTAATAATAGTAGATGACCTTGCTTTGCCTTTTGGAACATTGCGTCTGAAAGGAAAAGGAAGCGATGCAGGACATAATGGTTTGAAGCATATTGCGACAACATTGGGAACTGAAAACTATGCTCGTCTACGTTTTGGTATCGGCAATGATTTTCCACGTGGTGGACAAGTGGATTATGTATTGGGAAATTTCTCAGATGAAGATTGGAAGGTAATGGACGAAAGGTTGAAAACAGCTGGAGAAATTGTTAAAAGTTTCTGTCTGGCAGGTATCAATATCACCATGAATCAATATAATAAGAAATGAGTGAAGCCAGGATTGATAAATGGATGTGGGCGGTGCGCATTTTCAAGACACGCACCATTGCAGCCGAAGCTTGTAAGAAAGGGCGTATCAGCATAAATGGTGCTTTAGCCAAAGCATCCCGCATGGTGAAGCCGGGAGATGTTATTCAAGTACGAAAGCCTCCCGTCACTTATTCTTTCAAGGTGGTGCAGGCTATCGAGAAGCGCGTGGGAGCCAAACTCGTTGTCGAAGCTATGGAAAACGTAACCTCCCCTGAGCAGTATGAATTGCTGGAGTTGAGTCGGGTCAGTGGTTTTGTCAATCGAGCTAAAGGAACCGGACGACCTACTAAGAAAGACCGCCGTAATTTGGAGGAGTTTACCACGCTGGAATTTATCGATGACTTTGATTTTGACTTTGGAGAATAAAGTCGTAATGGTATGTTGATTTTTTTATGAATGATAAAGTTATTAAATGGGGATTTATAGGTTGCGGAGAAGTGACCAAATATAAAAGCGGTCCCGCATTCCAAAAAATAGAGAATTCCGAAGTCGTAGCCGTCATGAGCCGAAATGGAGAAAAAGCTAAGGCTTATGCTAGAGAGAGGGGGATTCCTAAATGGTATGATGATGCTCAAGAGTTGATCAACGACGAAGAGATAAATGCAATATATATTGCTACTCCTCCTTCTTCGCATGCCACATATGCCATCATGTCCATGAAGGCGGGGAAGCCTGTATATATAGAGAAACCGATGGCTGTTACTTATGAGGAATGCTGTCGCATCAATCGCATTTCTAAAGAGATGGGAGTACCATGTTTTGTTGCCTATTATCGCCGCTATCTTCCTTACTTTCAAAAAGTAAAATCATTGATGGATGAAGGAGTTATTGGTAACATTATTAATATACAAATCCGTTTTGCTCAGCCTCCTCGTGATTTGGACTATAACAAAGAGAATCTGCCTTGGCGCGTACAACCCGATATTGCCGGAGGAGGTTATTTTTATGACCTTGCTCCCCACCAGATAGATTTATTGCAAGAAATGTTCGGCTGTATACTTGAAGCCAGTGGTTATAAAAGTAATCGTGGCGGTTTGTATCTTGCTGAAGATACCATTAGTGCATGCTTTCAATTTGATAATGGATTGGTTGGTAGCGGTTCCTGGTGTTTTGTGGCTCATGACTCTGCCCGTGAAGACCGTGTGGAGGTTATTGGTGATAAAGGGAGAATTTGTTTCTCCATGTTCACCTATGATCCTATTGCACTACATACGGAAAGGGGATGTGAAGAGATTATGATAGATAATCCCACCTATGTTCAGCAGCCACTTATTCAGGCTGTAGTAGATCATCTGCTTGGAAAATCAGTCTGCAATAGTGATGGAGAAAGTGCTACACTTACCAATTGGGTGATGGACAAAATATTGGGCAAGTTGTAGAATTATTAAAGCTTGAAATAAGCTTATATCTTCCAAAATAAAGCCGATAGAAGCAAGGGGAGGAATTTCTTTAATGTTATCCGAATAAGCTTCAATGCCTGCCCTACCCGATAGTTTACAGTTTGGGAGAGACATTCAATCTGAAAGCAATTTCTTTATGGGTGATTTTTTGCTTCTATTGTAGATAGAGATATCTATTGAATTTTAAAGAGATACTGTCCTATTTGCACATGGAGCAGTATCTCTTTTATTGTATTACCCAATGTCCGGAAATAATGAGAATATTGAGCCTGTTGGGCCGTTTATATTCCCTCCCGGTTTACTTTCCCTTAAATGTGGGATGAGGTTTCCTGAAGTGTCAGGTTAACTCCCTTAAAGTGCGGGAATGTCTCTTCCAAAGTGTGGGCTTACAGCCAATAAAGTGTGGACTTATAGTTCATTAAGTGTGGGCTTACGGCCCATTAAGTGCGGGCTTATGTTTACGCAAGCAATGGCAGATTTTATTGAACGTTTAGACTATCTTTTTATAACACTCCTTTAGAACTGGGTAACTCAAAATGATAAATGTCCCTTTTCACTGCCATTTTCAGTGCACGAGCCAGCGCCTTGAAGATTCCTTCTATTTTATGATGCTCGTTTTGCCCTTCGGCTTTAATGTTAAGGTTCATTTTAGCTGCATCGCTTAGCGATTTAAAGAAATGCAGGAACATCTCTGTGGGCATCTCCCCTATCTTCTCGCGTTTGAATTCTGCATCCCACACAAGCCATGGACGTCCGCCGAAATCAAGGCAAACCTGACAAAGAGAGTCATCCATGGGAAGAGCATAACCGTAACGTTCGATTCCTCGTTTACTGCCTAAAGCCTGATAAATACACTCGCCTAAAGCAAGAGCCGTGTCTTCTATGGTATGATGTTCATCCACTTCCAAATCACCTTTCACGCGAATTGTCAAATCGATGCTGCCATGCTTGCCTATTTGTTCTAACATATGATCGAAAAATCCCAGTCCGGTAGCGATATCGCAATGTCCGTTTCCATCCAGATCTAAAGCCACGTGGATATCTGTTTCTTTGGTGGTGCGCCGCACTTCTGCCTTGCGTTCGCCGGCGAAAAGGAACTCCGTTACTTTATCCCAATCTTTGGTGATAAGGGCGCAATAAGCTTCGAGGCCTTCGCATGCAGTAGCACCTCTCTCGGGATTCAACAAAGTAGCGTCGTCTTGCAGGAAGATGGCACGACATCCCAGATTCTTTGCCAATTCCACGTCAGTAGGACGGTCGCCGATGACAAAACTGTGTGCTAAATCATATTCTCTGTCATCCAGATACTTAGTGAGCATACCGGTGCGTGGCTTGCGGGTCGGAGCATTGTCTTCGGGCATACTGCGGTCTATGCAAACATCATCAAACGTAATACCCTCTCCCCTCAGCGTCTTCATCATCAAATTATGTGCCGGCCAAAAGGTTTCTTCCGGAAAGGAAGAGGTTCCCAGCCCATCTTGATTGGTCACCATCACAAACTCAAAATCCAAGTTGTTGCGTATAAAACCCAAATTACGCATGACCTTCGGATAAAACTCCAACTTTTCCAAAGAATCCAACTGATAATCAACTGGAGGTTCAATCACCAAAGTGCCGTCACGGTCTATAAAAAGTACCTTTTTCATCATCATTCTCTTCTATATGTGTTTATCGATTGGGTATTTCTTCAATGCTTCAATCAGTTTCTCATTTTCTATGTGTGTCCCTACCGTTACGCGCAGACAATTTCCGCAGAGTGAGACAAAATGGCGATTGCGTACAATGATGCCCTCGCTGACCAAATAACTGTATATGTTCACGGCATCCGTCATGCGGGCCAAAAAGAAATTAGCATTGGAGGGAAAGAGGTGTACCGTACAAGGCAATTTAGCAAACTCTTTTTCCATATTTTCCCGCTCTTCTTTCAAAGTCTTAACCCAATGCTCTATTTCATAGTAACGGTGTAGTGTTTCTACGGCTTGCTTTTGTGTCAGCAAGTTCACGTTATATGGATATTTTATTTTGCTGAGAATGCCGATAATATCCGGCGAAGCAAATGCCATACCCAAACGAATGGCAGCACATCCCCATGCTTTGGAGAAGGTCTGAAGAATAATAAGATTGGGGTATTTATCCAATTCTTCAAGGAAAGAAGGTGCTTCGGAGAAATCGTTATAAGCTTCGTCCAGTATCACTAATCCGTCGAACTCCCGAAGCAGCTTTTCTATTTCACTGCGAAGCAAGTCGTTTCCGGTCGGATTGTTGGGAGAACAAAGAAAAATCAGCTTGGTATGTGCATCGGATGCTGCCAAAAGTTTGTCTGTCGAGAACTGGAATTCTTCATCAAGTAAAACTTTGCGATATTCCACGTCATTGACCTCGGCACAAACTTGGTACATCCCATAGGTGGGGTCTATGGCCACCACATTGTCTATGCGAGGCTCGCAAAAAGCACGGAACACCAAATCTATTGCTTCGTCGCTGCCGTTTCCGAGAAAGATGTGGTCGGGACTGATTTTTTTTATACGCGAAAGTTCTTTCTTCAGTTCCCACTGCATTGGGTCCGGATAACGGTTGTGAGGTGTGTTATAAGGATTTTCATTTGCATCAAGAAAGACGGATGCTGTTGCGCCTTTATATTCATCGCGTGCCGAAGAGTAAGGCTTCAGTTGCCAAATGTTCGGACGGGTTAATTCTTGTAATGGTTTCATGATTATATGGACGATTAAACGATTATTTTTTGCTATCCATGTCATTCAGTCTCACGGTGACGGCATTTTTATGTGCTGCCAGATTTTCATGGGTTGCCATCACTTCAATGGCAGGACCGATGGAACGAATGCCTTCGGGCTTCATCTCTTGGAAAGTAATCTTACGGATAAAGCTGTCGAGACTGACGCCGCTATATGCCTTGGCATAGCCATTTGTAGGTAGGGTGTGGTTAGTTCCCGAAGCATAATCTCCGGCACTTTCCGGGGTGAGTGAACCTAAGAATACGGAACCGGCATTTATTATACGGTCGGCCACGGACATATAATCTGAAGTCTCTATAATAAGATGTTCGGGCGCATAAGCATTGGTCAGTTCAATTGCCTTCTCCATGCTATCTACCAGAATCAGCTTGCTGTTGGCAAGAGATCTTTTTGCAATCTCTTTGCGAGGCAATAAGGCCAACTGACGTTCTACTTCGGTTTGTACTGCTTGTTGCAACTTTGCAGATGTAGTGACCAGCATGGCCTGGCTGTCTGCCCCATGTTCCGCCTGGCTTAATAAATCGGCAGCGACAAAGACCGGATTGGCTGTTTCGTCGGCCAAGACCTCCACTTCAGAGGGACCGGCAGGCATATCAATGGCCACGTCACTCAGGCTGACCAGTTGTTTGGCAGCCGTGACATATTGATTGCCTGGGCCGAAAATCTTATATACCTTAGGTACGCTTTCCGTGCCATAAGTCATTGCGGCGATGGCTTGTATACCACCGATTTTGAAAATACGATTCACGCCTGCCACTTTTGCAGCAAACAGTACGGCCGGGTGTACTTTTCCATCTTTTCCCGGAGGTGTGCATAGCACAATTTCCTTACATCCGGCAATCTTGGCAGGGACAGCCAGCATCAATACTGTAGAAAATAAAGGGGCTGTTCCTCCCGGAATATATAATCCAACTTTCTCAATGGCAACGGCCTTCTGCCAGCAAGTTACACCCGGTTGTGTCTGCACTTGCTTACCTTCAAACCGTTGTGCGGCATGAAAAGTCTCGATATTCTGTTTAGCCAGATAAATGGCAGCTTTTAAATCTTCGCCTATCAGTCCATCGGCTTCTTCTATTTCTTCTTCCAGTACAGGCAATGATGGTAATGACACTCCGTCAAACTTCTTTTCATATTCCAAGACAGCTTGATCACCTGCTGCTTTCACACGTTCGATGACACTTCTTACCGTATCAAACAGATTCTCGGTATTCATCATTGGACGTTTCAGAATTTCAGCCCATTGCGGTTTATCCGGATTTGATATTAATATCATAGTATATTATTTTAGTTATAAGTTGAAAAAAGAAAACTTACTTTCATCCATTTACCAAAACCTGCTTGCTAAACGATCATTTTTTCAATCGGCAAAACCAAGATACCTTCCGCTCCCAACGCTTTCAGTTTCCCAATGATTTCCCAAAAGCATCTTTCATCAAGTACCGTGTGTACAGAGCACCATCCTTCCTGTGCCAACGGCATTACAGTGGGACTCTTCATGCCCGGAAGTACGGCAACAATCTCTTCCAGTCTCTTTTTCGGAGCATTCATCAACACATACTTCTTGTCTTCGGCCGTTCTCACGGCATCCATACGAAACAGCAGTTCCTTTAATATCTCCGATTTTTCCTCACTCATATTCTTGCAGCCAATCAGCAGGGCTTCCGACTTCATCACCACCTCTACTTCTTTCAACCGGTTACTCACCAAAGTTGAACCGGAACTTACAATATCAAAAATCGCGTCTGCCAAACCGATGCCCGGAGCAACCTCTACCGAACCCGTAATGACATGTATCTCGGCGCTAACCCCTTGCTCTTCCAAATATGTGGAGAGAATCCCAGGATAAGAAGTCGCTATTTTTTTCCCTTCAAACCATTCTATGCCCGGATATTCAATATCTTTCGGCATTGCCAGAGATAAACGGCATTTACTGAACCCCAAGCGCTTGATAATTTCGGCGCTCTCTTTCTTTTCAACAAATTCATTTTCGCCTACAATACCGATATCAGCTACTCCGGTGGCTACCGATTGCGGAATATCATCGTCTCTTAGAAATAAAACTTCAAGAGGAAAATTAGACGATTGCACCAACAGCGAGCGTTTCATGGCACTCAACTTAATGTCCGACTCTTCCAAGAAGGTCATTGTCTCGTCATAGAGGCGGCCTTTGGCCTGTACTGCGATTCTTAGCATGATTATTCTTTCTATTTTATGATTTATAATTCATTTATCGGGTCAATCCTAAAGAAACGGTTGTTCATATTCCTTTCCGATTACTCCTTTTAGACGTGTTAAAAGCAAAAACGAGACTTACCAAATAGTCGGTAAGCCTCGTTTTTTTGCTTTTTATTATACACAACACTCATACGCCCACCGAGTTATTCGCCAGGATGATGATGGTGATGATGTGCAAGAATAATATTCATTGTTTCATTATTTAATGCGACAAAAATAAACCTTCTATTTGAAAATACAAAATATTTGTCACATAAATTGCGGGAAATTCTTCCATACTATTAACAGCTGCGCTTTTATTCACACGACAAAGCATCATCGCATGCTCTTGAATATACATACAAGTGGTTATCCGATAATTGGCACACCGGTATATCCTTTCCGACCACTTCCATGGTGGCTTTCTTATAGTCTTTCCGGATATATCGTCCGACGATGTCGCCGTGTCCGCGTATCCCCAGACGGATATCCCTTGATGATGGCAACTCATTAATATCTGTCACTTTAAGAATTGTATCCAGCAATTCCGACAAAAGCATATGTTCATCCACTTCTATTTCCATATAATGGTTCGCCATATCATCGCCCATGCAGCAGCTTTCACGATCGAATATTATAATCATAATTTCATATCCTTATAAAGTTTGGGACTAAATTTTCTACTTTAATATTAATGTATGTAGCGTATCATTGGGCTTCTGATTAGTGGATTCATCATAAACCATCAGCGCTTTCCAAACTCATTCGGAAATCGACACATTGGTCACCCGCTCCAGTTTAAAGCGCTTCCGGTTAGGGTGAAAAGGTTTATAATCCGTATTTCGCTTTATCGTATTGTTGCGGAAGACCAATCCATTTACAGATTTGGCATAGAGAATTGGCATGTCAAAACTGTCAAATTCATTGCTTTCAATAACAATGCTTTCCTTTTCTCCACCATGAAAATATGTCTGTTGCTTTTCCAAATCAGGTATCTCCGGATAAATGGAGATTACGGCTTCGGTAAATTGGTAAAGGCTGGTCAACGCATTGATGAAGCGGTTTTTACGAATAAGAACTTGACGGCAAGCACCGGTCTCGAACCAACCGTTGCAGTCGCCGCATAACAAAATAGCGGTACCGGAGGTATGGTCAAACGAGTTGTTTTCAACGACAGTCTTTCTCGGAGTGCTGAACAAGGCTCCGCGTGCCCGATTGTTGCGTACAACATTTCCGGCAAACAGAACTTCCGGAGACCAAGTCAGATTTTCAATGCCGAATCCTTCTACCTCGCTGATGCAGGTATCCACGGGAGATTCGAAGGTTATAAGAAATTCGCGCGCACCATCCACAGTCTCTTTGTCATAAGATTGTATAGAGGCTATCCGGTTTTGCTTATTCGTCAGTTCCATCGTACTTGAGCGGACAAATTGCACTTCGTCACCCGGCCGTCCCCACTCCAATCCCCATGTCTGCCCATGCATGTAACGTCCTATCAATGTGTGGTCGTTCACACGTCTTACCACTTTCAGATAAGTGCCGTGCACATTGATGGCATCGTCCATCATGCCTTCGTATAAACCATTGCAAGAGATTATTTTTCCTTTACATCCGGAGAAGTGGGTGGCATCGGCCTGAGTAGTGAAATAACGAGGGTCATCGTCGCTCTTCAGACAAACACAGAACTTTTCAAGTGTAATGTTTTCACAAAGCTGTGCCAACAGCCCCATACCTTCGGCATAGTGTACTTTCACGTTTTCCAAGACAGTATTGACATTATGCGAGAGGAATATTCCCGGCGTAGGGCGTCCCCACCCGCGCATCACAAAGCGTGTTCCGGGTTGCAGGCAAGCATCTTTCCAGTTCGGAGCGCAGACTCTTCCGGGGAAAACTTCATATACTCCTTTAGGAGGACAACCGCGATCGCCAGAATTATAAACGAGATGTTTGGTTTTTTCCTCAAATGCTATTCCCCATGCCGGTCGTATGCTCCACGATGAGCCATAGACTTCGAACAGGCTGTCTTTAGTAATGCGATAGTTCACCCACGTCGCCGGTTCGAATGTGATGCCGTTTTCAGGATTATTCTCCACAATCGTGACTTGCGCAATGTGCGGATTATCAAAATCTATACTGAAGTTTTTGAGTGTGCAGTTGGCGGAATGAAGCAAAGATATAGGAAGCATGCGTCCATGAAAGATGAATGCCGCCCCTGCCCCGTCCAATGTCAGTTTTTTCATATCCTCCAATGCTATACCCACCTTCTTGGGTTGCTCCTGATCATGATTGGAGATGTAATACTCCCGTACGGCAGAACCCTTTTCATAAAAATCATAACGTCCCTTGCCAAACCGAATAACAATACTATCACCCTCCTTACATTCTGTTTTTATTTTCCGCAGCATCTTTTCTACCAAAGGAGAGGCGTTCTTTTTACTGTCGGGAAGTAAACCGTATTTGGAGGCTTCGTACACTTTGATATCTTGGGGCTTGACTTGCGATGTCAAGCAAAACAGAAGCATACTGACAATTAAGATTGTTTTTTTCATAATGTTCATAAGTATTTGAGAAAAGAACAAGGAAAGATATATTTAAATTCCATATCCAACTGCAAAAGTACAAATATCTTTCAGAAGTCGGCCGTATCTTCAAAAGAAAAAGAGAACGGTTCTATGTGTTTAGTCATTGTTGTCTATAAACATAAATTATAAACCAAGATATAGGTTTCGCAAGTAAAAAAGTCATTTGCATTCCTTTTTCACAAACCAATAAAATTTGGAAGTAGGATATACTCTGAGTAGTATCTCTATAATTTTTTTACTTGCGAAACTCCATTTATTTAGTTATAACCCGGATTCTGGTCATCTTTCAATAATGGATTTTGATCTATTGCACTCTGTGGAATAGGCATTAGAAGCAGACGTTCGCTCCATTTCTTATTAACCAATGTCTGCATTATCGGAGTATATGTAACCCCATTCATAACTTTTTGGCAATATGTACTTCCATAGCGCCTTATGTCATCGAACCGTTGTCCTTCTCCCGCCAATTCGATACGACGTTCGTTACGTACAAAATCCAAAGCTGCGTTGCCTGAGAGGTTAACGGGAACATTAGGCATACCACAACGTTCACGTATTCTGTTCAATGCAGATTGTACTTTATCATCCCATCCAGTAGTATGTATACGTGCTTCGGCATAGGTCAATAATACTTCAGCGAAACGTATTATCGGATAATCGCAAGGAGAGTAATACTCGTTATAAGGTTCCAATGCAACCATTTTTCGGAAAGCATATCCCGACCAAGATTCGTTACCATTATTATTTATATTTTTAGGATTATACATGAAATAGTAAGTGCCTTTCAATTCATGCCATCCTTTGAATGGGAACATCAATGAGGCATAAAGACGAGAGTCACGATTACGGAATTCTTTCATATACGCATAAGCTTTCAGATCGGAATTTTGTATTTGTTCCTGATATTTCTTTTGATCTGACTTGTTTTGTTCAAAATCTTTCCACATCGCTTCAAAATCAGCTTTACGCTTCTCCGGATTGATGCTGCGTAACGTTTTTCCATCTATATCCCAATAAGCATCTACCAAATCTTGCATCGGTTCATAGGAAATATATCCTTCATAAGCAGACATAGACATCGGTATCATGTATGTGTAGCGCATCCAATCATTGTTATAGCTGTCTGCAGCATACTCTCGGGTCAATACATATTCTGGATTACTTGGATTGGCATTGGCATCGAACCATAACGCTTCATAGCTGAACATTCCTTTAATGAATTTATCTTTATCAATGCCTTTATCAGCAAAATCTATGTAAGTATCCATTTCGTCGGCTTCCTGTTGTTGCGCTATATTCAATGAAGTTATTTTGAACAGATTGTGTTCACTCTTATCAATGATTTCACCAGCCGATTTTTCCGCTTCAACATAATTCCCGAAATAAAGTGCGGCTCGTGCCCGAAGAGCCAGCGCCCCCCAACGAGTAATTCTTCCGACTTCGTTCATATTACCACCGCTATATTTAGCAGGTAATACCTTGGCAACATCTTCCAATTCATCCAAAATGAATTGACGTACGGTTTCTACCGGATCTCTTGCTACATTCGGAGCATCGTATTCAAGTACATCCCTTATGACAGAAATTTTACCAAATCTGGTTGTCAAGTACAAATATTTCCAAGCGCGTATGCAACGTGCTTCAGCCTTCATACGTTCTTTTAAACCTGCATCCATCTGACAGGCATCGACGTTGGCTAAGAACGTGTTGACAAGCCTGACAGTTCTGAAGCTATAATTACCATAAGCAGCAGCCGTACCAATTCCATCTTGTTGCAACAACTCCATATTGCCTTCCCATGGCTTATGGCTGTGCGAATTGTCTGTACAGCATTCATCCGGCAATTGGGCACCTTCTAATTCAGCATAGCAGGCATTCAATCCATACCATGCATCTTTTTCCGTTTTCCAAAAAGTTTCTGTTGCCATATTGGCGGGAGGTAACACATCTAAATCACAAGCAGTGAATATACCCGCCATACATAATCCTAATACTATTGTTTTTATATTATTCTTCATTGTTCTATTTTTCATTTATAAGATTAAAAAGAAACGTTTACTCCCAATGCAATAGATTTGGTTCCTAAATTATAAATAACTCCGCTGGCATTTTCCGGATCAAAATCTTCCATACGGTTATCTGCACGGAAAGTAAACAGGTTTTCACCTGTAACGAATACCTTTAAATTCTGCAATCCCCAGTTTTTGATATAATGCTTTGGAATAGTATATCCCAAAGAGAGGGTCTTGACACGGAAATAGTCGGCATCAAATACTTGATAAGAACTAAAGTTACGATTATACATAGTATGTGCATCCCCAGCCGTATATATGCGTGGATATGCGGCATTCGGATTCGGATTTTCTTCTGTCCAACGTTTCAAGTGGAATTTGCGCGGACTATCTTGCCCATGAAAGAATGGATGTACTCCATATACGTCGAAAGCAACATTGGCACCACCCACTCCTTGTCCAAACAAGGTTAGCTCAAATCCCTTCCACTCAAGGTTTAAGTTTAATCCGTAAGTAAAACTTGGAACATCTTTTCCAATAATGGTTCTGTCATCGTCAGTCAATGATTCTCCATAAGCAATGTCACGTTGAGGAACAAATTTGATATCACCAGCATTAGGTTTTCTACCACCTATCAGATAATATTTACCTGTGTCAATTTCTTCTTGAGTATACAGACCATCTGTCTGATAACCATAGTATGACCCAACAGCCTCTCCTTCACGTAAAATATATTTCAGAATATGACTGGCATTTGAAATCAAGTTATTAGAAGTGCCCATATCCACTACGCGATTGCAGTTAGTCGCTATATTAGCGGCAATAGAGTACTTCACCGACCCTATATGATGACGATGGCTTATCCCTAATTCGAGCCCGACATTTTTTACCTTTCCAAGATTCTGCGAAGGCGCTTCATTTGAGCTGATACCTGTTTCTTCGGGTACATTGTATTTCAGCAAAATGTCACTTGTTTTCTTAATATAATAATCGGCTGTCAAACTTAGCATACCATTGAAGAGATCAAGATCAATACCAACATCCGTCAAAGCCACTTTTTCCCATCCCAATGACCGGTTGGCAACCTTCCCCGGGGCAACTCCCGGCACATCTACATTATCAAAAGTATAATGTATATTGGAAGATGAATAGGTCTGGAAATAATCGTAATAACCTACATTGTTGATATTTCCAAGTGTACCGTAAGATGCACGAAGTTTCAGATTGTCTATCCATTCTACATCTTTCATGAATGCTTCTTCACTGATTCTCCATCCTGCCGAAAACGAAGGAAACCACCCCCAACGATTATCTTTATGAAAACGAGATGAAGCATCTGCACGGAAATTTACTTCAAACAAATAGCGATCCATCAGACTGTAATTGATTCGTCCAAAGTAGGAAAGCATTTTGTATTCATAAGACTCACCACCATTTTTATAATTGGCTCCGGTAGTTGCTCCAGCACTGATATCCGTCATAGAATCTGTTATGAAATTCTGACGAGAAGCTGTCAATTGTTCGTATTTATAATGTTCGTAAGAAGCTCCTAACAGAATATTCAAATTATGAATATTTTTGCTCCAATCGTAACGAACGATTCCAGTATAAAGCATATTGCTGGCACTGCGCCAATCCATTTTCATTTTGTTGATGGCATTTCCTGTTCCACTGATTTTTTCTCCTGAAAAATAGTTGATGGCATTATCCTGCAGCGCCGTATACATTTTATCCTTATATTCATGACCGGTATAGCTGCCTTGTCCGCTGATGGTAAGTCCTTTAATAGGTTTCAGATCGAAACCTAAGTTATACATTGTCTTTTCCGTCTTTTTTTTCTGCCAATCTCCTTTACTCAATGCGCGCAATGGATTGTAGTTGATAAAATTGTTTTCGGCTAACGAACCACCGTTTACCGTACCCCAATCTCCGTTTGTCTGCTTAGCTACAAAAGTGGAAGGCACAATAGAGAAGTTTGCAAGGCTCGGTTCGCCACGGTCACGGTCATCATGTTTTTGAAAGAATTTCATACCTCCCTTTATACTCAGCCAATCGGTAAGATCTGCATTTACACTTAAATCCAGATTATAGCGGGTCATATCTTTTCCGGGAATAATATTATCTCTGTAAACATAGCCAAGTCCGGCATAGTAGCTGACTTTTTCGCTACCTCCACTTAAATTTAAAGAATGTTGGGTGCTCACTACATTCCTATCCAGAATCAAATCATTCCAATCAGTATTGGGGTATTCGTCCGGTTTGGAGCCATCACGAAACCAGCCGATTTGTTCTTCGGAATATCGTTGATACTTGCCGGCAGATGAATTGGAATTATATAATGCTTCATTGTAGAGTATTGCGTGCTGGACAGAATTTACATATTCCGGTTTGTAGGTGGGATTATCAAAAGAAATGTAACCACTGTAAGATACATTGGTTTTCTCTTTTTTACCCTGTTTAGTAGTAACCAATACTACACCATAAGCTGCACGTGAACCGTAGATGGAAGCTGAAGCTGCGTCTTTCAAAAATGAGATAGATTCGATACTGTTGGGATCAAGGTTAGAAAAAAATGTGGCGTCTGCTACTACTCCATCAATTACATAAAGAGGTGCCGAAGTGCCCAAATTACCACGTCCGCGAAAGTTGACACTTATTTCTTGTCCAGGCCGGGAAATAACTGTAACCCCCGGAACAGTTCCTTGTACAGCCGAAAGCACATCTGTTTGTACACGGTCTTTTATATCTTCCGTACTTACGGAAGTCACCGAACCTGTCAGATTTATTTTCTTTTGTGTGCCATAAGCCACAACCACCACTTCATCCAATAACTCACTATCCTCCTTCAAAATAATCTTAGCCAAATCTTTATTGCCAACTTTCAGTTCCACTGTCTGATAGCCAACATAAGAAACGGAGATCACTGCATCTTCAGGAACATCAGTCAGCATGTAATTACCATCCACATCGGTAATATAACCATTACTGGTGCCTTTCACCACTACACTGGCACCAATCACCGGTTCGCCGGTCTGGTCGACGACTCTACCCGAAATTACTTTCTTATGAGAAGAAATAGAAGTATCAACTATTACTTGTTTTCCTACCGAAATGGTGTTGTTCTTTCTGTTGAAATACAATTGAGTCTGTGCTGTAATTTTATCCAGCACGCTTTGCAAAGAAGCATTCTTTACATTAATGGATACACGGGGAGCAGTGTCCACCACTTCTTGATCGTAGAAGAATTTCAACCCTGTCTGCTTACCGATCTGACTGAAAATACTCTCAACCGTTTCATTCTTCACATTCAAAGTAATGGCATTTTTTTCTTGTGACCATACATAATGTGAGGAAAATAATAAGCATACTAATAGTAAAAAAGTTAAAAACGAATGTATATTTATACCTTTCCTTTTAGAGATAGAAAGATTATTCATAAATTTGTGTGTTTTAGTAATTGATTTTAATAATTAAAACAAAGATGTAATGCGCAATATTATTCATACAACTCGAAACGAATGAATAGTCCGCCAGCATTACGCAGAATAGGAGCTGCTCTGAGAGATGCTCTTATTTTTCTTGAACAGGATTAAGTAGGTGCTTTCATAGTCTTCGTATTTTTGTTAAACTAAGTTTTTTTGTCTCATGATTTCGATATTGGCATACAATCCGATCACATAACCGGGATAATCACCGATATACATTATTATTTGTACAACAATATTTGCTTTCCTTCTTTCTTATACCGGATTCCACTGGTATATTCAATAGACTGAAGTACTGCCTCCAGATTTTTGTTGTCGTGCTCACCGGAAATCAGATTATTGAATTTCTGTTTTTCGGCAAAAGTAATTCTGCAATCGTACATACGCTCTAATTCTTTAGCTACATCGCGTATCGGAGTACAATTAAAATGCAGCCCTCCTCTTCGCCATACGGCTACTGTATGTTTTTCGCGTCGTTTGCTATAATCGCCGGAAATAGTATTGACAAAAATTTGTTCGTGAGGTCGAAGCCGCATCATAGCTTCAGGTAAATCAATCTGCACCTTCCCACTCTCCACATCTACTGATACGATTTCATCCGAAGAATAGGATTTTACATTGAAACAAGTGCCCAATACCCGAACATGGAAACGACGAGTATCAACGATGAACGGCTGTTTCTCATTGGGCTTAACATCAAAGTACCCTTCACCTTCCAACTCTACCTTACGCTCATTTCCTTCAAAACGATCGGGATAACGGACGCGAGAGCAAGAATTCAAAGTCAGTAATGTTCCATCGGGCATGCGAACTTGTTTTCTTTCTCCATAAGAAGTTGAAGATTCCAGAAAAGAAATCGGAGATTCATTCACATGATTCCAATATTTGATACTACCGAGGATTAAACAAAGAATTGCTGCAACACTCGCCACAGAAATGGCAATACGACGAAGCCAAATGCTCTTTCCATGCCCTATGCGCTTTAACAACCGACGTGCCTCCTTTTTATATTGCTCTCGTTCAAGGTCTGTATATGATTGTTGTGCAACTGACTCTCTCCAAACATCGGAGGCTAAATCATCAAAATTGTCAGTATACTCGAAATGTTGTAAATTGTCCATCAATTTATGAACCTCTTCTGACGTATACAGATTGTCTAAATAGCGACGAAATAACATTTTTTGTTGCTTTATATCTTTCATTGTTATAAATGATATTTTTTCAAAGTCTTATTGTTGGTTTTAGTTCTAATCTAATTTTTCTTTTCAATTTATTTATCGGATTCTATTTGTATCCATCACATAGTCCTGACGATATGGCAGATAAAAATAGAAAGAAGCCTGAGAAATATTGCCGAAAAGAAAAAAGAAGAATTATTCAAGCAATTCTAAAACTTGTTTTGATATAATACACACGAAAAACAAACAGATGGGGTGTAATTAGTGTTTTTTCACAATATACAGCCGCACAAAAAAAGTATCTTTAAAAGTTGGCAGCCTCATTAAAACCGCTATCTCTTTAGAAGCTTTTCTAAAGAGATAGCGGCTATTTTTATTAGTTATCACACTATAAATAAGCATGTATTTAGTCGAACTTAGAAGAAACACAATGCCAAGTTATCAAGAAAATCGTGAATGCGCAAGAAAGCGTGCATGAAATGAAAACGCCATATTTTTCCTTGTAAAAACTGGATACCAATGGTGGACACCCGATACCGAAGGGAAGTGATAGAAATAAAGAAGGTTATAAGTTCAAACAGGCAAGCAATAGAATGACATCTGCTCCAACCACAGAGTTTTTCTCCAAATAAGAGCGAAGGGATTTTAACGAAGTAGAAATTGATTCTTGTACGGTATTGATAGAAATACCCAATGCCTCGGCTATCTCTTTATGGGACATTTGCAACTCTCGGCTCATCTCAAAAATTTCACGTTGACGAGGTGTCAGTCGCTGTATGGCAAGTGAAACAAGCTGTTTCAAATCATTTGCAAGAATCTCGTTTCTCGTATCATTGTTGTAATCCACAGCCTGCTGCAAAATATACTCTTTCAGTTTATCTTGATTTGACAGATCACGCAATTGGTTCAAAATACGATTACGAACAATCGTATAGAGATATGAAGAAAAAGAAGTATCCGGATTAAGGAAAGATCGACTTTGCCAAATGATAATGAAAGCGTCTTGAAATACATCTTCCGCATATTCATACGACTTTAAAAAACGCATGGCAAAGTATATCAGGCGATTCTTATAGGCTGCGTAAAGCTCACAAAATGCCTCCTCGTCTCCGTTTATCAGGCGGAGAACAAGCGAACGTTCATCATTGGGAGATTTTGTTGCGTACATATAGCTGATTAGATTTCAAGCAAAAAGTTTCTTTTAAATATGGTACAAACGTATGCAAAATTCTGGAAATAAAAAAATCTCATTATCGTTCTTCTCCCCCTCATAAGTTCGACAATGTACCTGAGTTCGGAATAAGAAGCAGGTCGACAACCTCACTCGGCGGTTTGTATTTTAAAGCCAATACCCATTGATTATCAATCGTTCATCACCTGACCTGTCAGACATTTGCCTCTGACGACTTGAACACTTGCCTCTGTCACGACAAAGGCTTGCGGCTGTCAAACAGGGTGAGGGCGGTCGGTCTGAAAGGCCCTCTTCTGCCTAATCGCCGTAAACCGGTACATTCAGGAAATATCCGTCCGATAGAATGCAGCCCCTCATCTTTAGCAAAAGGAATTACCTATCCCGAATTCTGGTACAATGTGTCTCTCATAGAATTGATTCGTATGAACAAAAAAAGTTGTGTAATTGAGATGCAAACCATATCGCGTTGTATACTTGCAGTGTAATAATGCAGTCATATCTCCCCACTCCATTTTAGTATAAATCTCTCAAACGAAGACCAAGCGAATATCCATCACCGAGAATTACTTTTTTAAATTAAAAATAAATAAAACAAACCCCGTTTGTTGTATATGTAAACCACAACTTGTATATTTGCAGAAAATTAAGTAAAACAAAAACTTATGGACAAAAAAAGATTAGGGAACATTGCGTTTATTGCTACACTGATTTTAGGTGCAAGCAGTTGTGTTGAAAAAGATGTTTATCAAAGTTCCCAAGAAAAAAAAGAGTTTAATAACTTTGATTTTTCTACAATTCAAAAAAATATCGACTTGGAAGTCAGTTATACCAACAGCGGTATAGAAACAAATATTTATTTTGAATTATATGATGAAATTCCAGTCTCCTTAGGAGAGCACAATTACATCAAGAAAGATGGTATAACCCCTCTTTTTGCAGCATACACGGCCGACAACAGCGTATATAAAGGAGAAGTGGAACTGCCTGCATACGTAAAAAAGGTATATATCTACACACCTGCCTTTTTTGCACAAACATTGATAGAAGCCGAAGTAGTAAATGGAGCCATTAAGGCCGTTGATTTTTCCGGTAAGGAAGCAACAACACGTATTGGTGAGAGAGGAGGAAAAAGTTATATGTTGTCAAAAATAGGAGCTCCTTTCCAATATAATGATGTAAGCTGGAAAAGCTGGTTAGGAAGCTATTATTCAAATGGAGCAATACAATATGAATATAGTAATGGATTACTTGCAGCAAAAGCGAGTGACGGTTTATATTCTGCCCATACAAAAGTGATTGACATCAAACAGAAATGTCCGGAAAAGTATCGCAGTTATTCTGATATGTATATCAGCAAAGCGGCCACAGTAGTAGTAACCTATCTCGGTTCAAACACCTGTTGGAATAGTTCTATGGGATATTATTACTATAAAGAAGGTGAGAAACCCGCAAGCTTGGACAAAGCCAATGTCATCATGCTATTTCCCAATACCCAAGATGGGAAATGGTCTCCGGATCCGGCTCGTGCCGCCAAAACCGCCGGTATAGACCGACTGACAGCAGTAGAATTGAAATATTACCCCAATATTGCCAAAGGTAGTGATGCAGGAGCAACAAATGTATTTCCTGCCGGTTACAGAATCGGATTTGTTCTTGCCTTCAATGCATGGAGCAATCGTGTCGTCGACACTAATAGCAAATACCGCGCTGCTACCTCCCAAGGATTGAGCTTGAACAATAGCGGAATTGCTTATAACATGCCACGCACAGCCGTTTACAGATACAATGATTGGGTAATGATTTCATTTGAAGACTTCAAAGATGACGAAAACTTCAGTGACGTCGTAGTAACATTGAAATCCAATCCGGTAGATGCCATCACGGATATTCCTGATGCTGAACTTGAAGATCAAAATACGACATCAAACGTTTTGAAAGGCATATATACTTTCGAAGACTTATGGCCCGGTAAGGGAGATTATGACATGAATGACGTTGTATTACGCTATACATACGGAAAGACTTTCAACTCGAGCAACAAAATTCTGAACGAAAGTTTCACATTCAAAGTATTTGAAAATATAGCCAGCAACCATAATGGATTGGGATTCAAACTAAAAAGCAACGGAATCGTTTCTTCTGCCAAATGTTATATCCGTAAAGCCGGCGAAACCAAATATACTGAAACCACCCTCCAATATGAAGCAACAGATAACGTGTATATCCTGACGGATAACGTAAAGAACAATATAAAAGGTGAGTACATGATAACTGTTGACTACGGCACATCGGGTGTATACAAAGAAGCAGAAATAGAACCTTTTATCTTTAAGAATAAAGAAAACGGAAAACGTTGGGAAGTACATCTCCCGAAAGGCAAACCAACATCCAAAGTAGATGACAGTTATTTCGGAAAAGAAGATGATGCATCGAAGCCTGAGCGAGGAATATACTATGTACGTGAAGGGGCATATCCTTTTGCTATCTTCCTGAGTGGAGCCAACGAAAATGACTTAAGTCCAATTTTGCAAATAGAAAATGAACGTATTCCCATCGATAAACTATTCAATGGTTATAAAGGATGGATAGAAAGTAATGGTACAGCAAATACAGATTGGTATAAAAAGAAGAACTAACTTGTAAATGGCATGTAGCCTTTTCTAAAAAAGACTATCCATAGCATAAGGTTGTGCAAATAGAAAACTACGGGATTTTTCTCGTAGTTTTTTATTTAACTATTACGTTGTTCTTCAAGATTTCACAGTCTTATCATAAAGTCGTATTATGAGATATAGGCTTCATACTAAGATCATGTCAAAGCCATGTTTTCTCCAGACAATAGCACTTTGATATGGAACAAACATAAAAAAAATTACAATAAAACAATTCTTACGCAAATCGATGATAATAATATTAAACATTAATCACATGCAAAAAATAGCTTGATAATCAGCACTGTAATTTTTTACTAAAAACTCACCCGATTTTTACTAAAAATCCGAGGAAGATTTAGTAAAAATCAAGAGAGCTTTTAGTAACGACAAATCAAGAGAGATATCATGAAGTATTTTTTATATACAAGACTCCTTGTACGGATGCATGAATAGTTTTGAAACCGATTCCGGCAGAATACTTTTTCTTTGTCGGTATGTGACTTTCTTTTTAATATATCTTATCCCGAATTGCAGCTTTATATGTACCCGAAACCCGGGATATGCGCAGGATAAGATTCTATCTACATTTTCAGATAAAAGTCTTTTGTCAGAGCGATATATTCTGTTGTATATTCATTATACTCTGTTTCGATGCATAGGCTTTCTTGTACACACTCTTTTTCTTGAAAGCTAAAGGCTAACAGAATGCGTCGACATGGTTTTCCGGGTTTGGTGAAAACCAGCATCCGGCGCAATGGAAAAAGGCGACTGTCCCATGCCGCATCCATCACCATCTTTTCTGCTTCTGATGGAATGATGATGCTTATCATTCCTCCTTCTGTCAATAAACGTGCCGCCTTCCGGAAGAGTGAGATGTAGTTCAATCCGCTTGCATGTCTCGCCATACATCGTTGCTTGTCAGGGCATTTCATGGCATCTACAAAATAAGGAGGGTTAGATACTATGAGATCAAATTTATTCTCCGGATTGTATGTTTGAAAATCATGGCATATTACTTTTATTCTGTCGGCCCACGGAGAACGGAATACATTTTCTGTGGCTTGTGTTACAGCGGCAAAATCGATTTCGAGGGCTGTAATTCTAGCCTGTTTATTGCGTTGAGCTAATTGCAAGGCAATCAAGCCTGTACCGGTTCCTACGTCCAGTACACATTTAACATCGTTCATCGGTGCCCAGGCTCCTAAAAGCACACCGTCTGTACCGACTTTCATGGCACATTTATCTTGTAAAACAGTAAATTCTTTGAACTGAAAAGACGAATTCGACATATCTATCTTCTTAAAATCCGGCTCAAAAATAATCAAAGCCTATAAAACCGCCGCAAAAATGGTACGGTTTTTGTCTTTTTAAAGAACGAATAACTTCCTGTTATGAAGAAATAGATTAACTTTGCAGGCGCTTTATTGGCCTGTCAGTATGACATAAACTAAAAAGAAAGAAATGAAGAAAAGAGATTATCTGAGTGATATCGAAAATAGAAGTGAAAACGCTTTCTCTGTAATTGCCGATTTTGAAGGGAGCGAAGAGCAATTGATGGATATTGAGGTTAAGGAAATATTGCCGATATTGCCTCTCCGAAATATGGTATTGTTTCCGGGCGTGTTTATGCCGGTATCTGTGGGGAGAAAGTCGTCTCTCAAGTTGGTACGTGAAGCCGAAAAAAGAAACTCCTACATAGCCGTAGTATGCCAGAAGATAGCCGAGACAGAGGCTCCATTGTTTGAAGATTTGCATACCGTAGGCACTATTGCCAAGATAGTCCGTGTGCTTGAAATGCCGGATCAGACCACTACCGTCATTCTTCAAGGCTCCAAACGCATGGAATTGAAAGAAATCACGGATACGGTTCCCTACTTGAAAGGACGCATAGATGCATTGAACGATGAGTTACCGGACAAAAAGGATAAAGAGTTTCAGGCGTTGGTAGAAGCGTGCAAAGATTTAACCGTACGCTACATCAAATCGTCCGAGATGTTTCCGCAAGACTCTGCATTTGCCATCAAGAATATCAACAATCCCATGTTCCTTGTCAACTTCATCTGCACGAATCTTCCGCTTAAGAAAGATGAAAAGATAGAACTGTTGCATATCGACTCATTGCGAGCACGTTCTTATCGCTTGCTCGAAATACTGAATCGTGAAGTTCAGTTGGCCGAGATAAAGGAATCGATACAAATGCGCGCACGGGAAGACATAGACCAGCAGCAACGCGAATATTTCTTGCAACAACAGATTAAAACCATCCAAGATGAGCTGGGAGGCAGTGGTCAGGAGCAGGAGATTGAAGAAATGCGCAAGAAAGCAGAGACCACAAAGTGGAGTAAAGAAGTGAAGGATGTTTTCCTGAAAGAAGTAGATAAACTGGAACGGACACATTCACAATCTCCGGATTACAGCGTGCAACTGAACTATTTGCAGACAATGCTTTCTCTGCCGTGGGGCGTATATACTGCGGATAATCTGAATCTTACCAATGCCGAAAAAACGCTGAACAAAGACCATTACGGTTTGGAAAAGGTGAAAGAGCGTATTCTGGAGCATCTTGCCGTACTGAAGTTGAAAGGTGATATGAAAGCCCCCATCATCTGTCTGTATGGACCTCCGGGCGTGGGAAAAACATCTTTAGGACGTTCTATAGCAGCAGCTTTGAAACGAAAATATATCCGCATGTCCTTAGGAGGAGTACACGATGAAGCCGAGATTCGAGGGCATCGCAAGACATATATCGGAGCAATGCCGGGACGAATCATCAAAAGCTTGATAAAAGCCGGTTCTTCCAATCCGGTATTTATTTTGGACGAGATAGACAAAGTGGGAGCCGACCGTCAAGGAGACCCCTCCTCTGCCCTGCTTGAAGTACTTGATCCGGAACAAAACACAACGTTTCATGACAACTTCTTGGATGTGGATTATGACCTGTCAAAGGTTATGTTCATTGCCACAGCCAATAATCTGAATACCATTCCCGCACCATTGCTCGACCGTATGGAGCTGATTGAGGTGAGCGGATACATCACTGAAGAGAAAATAGAGATCGCCCGCCGTCATTTGGTTCCGAAAGAGTTGGAAGCCAATGGCATGAAGAAGAACGACATCAAGATTCCGAAGAATACGCTGGAGAGCATCATAGAGAATTACACTCGTGAAAGCGGTGTGCGTGAATTGGAAAAGAAAATCGGAAAGATTCTTCGCAAGTCAGCACGTCAATATGCTACGGACGGTTACTTTACGAAGGCCGAAATAAAACCGGAAGACTTATATGAATTTCTTGGGTCACCGGAATACACTCGCGACAAATATCAAGGCAATGATTATGCCGGCGTGGTAACCGGCTTGGCATGGACAGCCGTGGGTGGCGAAATTCTCTTTGTGGAAACCAGCCTGAGCCGTGGCAAGGGCGGACGTCTGACACTAACCGGAAACTTGGGAGATGTGATGAAAGAGTCTGCCATGTTGGCGCTGGAATACATTAAAGCACATGCATCCCTATTGCATCTTGAAGAAGAAATATTTGATAACTGGAATATTCATGTACATGTGCCCGAAGGAGCCATTCCGAAAGACGGTCCGTCGGCAGGTATCACGATGGCGACTTCTCTGGCATCTGCACTTACGCAAAGAAAAGTGAAAGCCAATCTTGCAATGACAGGAGAGATAACCTTACGAGGCAAAGTGCTTCCGGTGGGCGGCATCAAAGAGAAAATCTTAGCTGCCAAGCGCGCCGGCATCAAAGAAATAATCTTAAGCGATGAGAATCGCAAGAACATAGACGAAATACAAGACATATATCTGAAAGGACTTGTTTTCCATTATGTGAAAGACATAAAAGAGGTGTTTGCCATTGCCTTGACCGATGAAAAGGTAGCCGATGCCATTGACTTGTCCATAAAAAAAGAGAAGAAAGAAGAATGACGTTCGAATTACAATATACAGACAGCAAAACGAATGCTCGTGCCGGATTGATTACGACCGACCACGGACAGATTGAAACACCAATCTTTATGCCTGTGGGTACGGTGGGGACTGTGAAAGGCGTACACATACCCGAATTGAAAGATGACATAAAGGCGCAAATCATATTAGGCAACACGTATCATCTTTACCTGCGTCCGGGACTGGAAGTGATTGAAAAAGCCGGCGGCCTGCATAAGTTTAATGGTTTTGACCGTCCTATGCTGACGGACAGCGGTGGCTTTCAGGTGTTTTCGCTATCCGGCATTCGTAAACTACGCGAAGAAGGTGCAGAGTTCCGTTCTCATATCGACGGTAGCAAACACATCTTTACACCGGAAAAAGTGATGGATATAGAACGAACTATCGGTGCGGATATCATGATGGCTTTTGACGAATGTCCTCCCGGAGATTCCGACTATGAATATGCCAAGAAATCTTTGGGCCTGACACATCGCTGGCTGGATCGTTGTATCAAACGTTTCAATGAGACCGAGCCGAAATATGGATACCGACAATCATTATTCCCCATTGTACAAGGTTGTGTCTATAAAGACCTTCGCACACAATCTGCCGAGTTCGTGGCCTCCAAAGATGCCGATGGAAATGCCATCGGCGGATTAGCGGTAGGCGAACCCGTAGATAAGATGTACGAAATGATAGAGTTGGTGAACGGGATTCTTCCCAAAGACAAACCGCGCTATCTGATGGGAGTAGGAACACCGGTGAATATACTGGAAGGTATCGAGCGCGGAGTCGATATGTTTGACTGTGTAATGCCTACCCGCAATGGACGTAACGGCATGTTGTTTACTAAAGACGGTATCATCAACATGCGCAACAAAAAATGGGAAACAGACTTCTCTCCTATCGAAACTGACGGTGCATCATACGTAGATACTTTATATAGTAAAGCTTATTTGCGCCACTTGTTTCATGCTCAAGAATTATTGGCCATGCAAATAGCATCTATTCATAATTTGGCATTCTACCTGTGGTTGGTGGGCGAAGCTCGTAAACACATCATTGCCGGCGACTTCGCTACATGGAAACCAATGATGGTAAAACGTGTATCGACAAGATTATGAAAAAGACGCATCGGAAAATCTGGGAAGATATAAAGCTGCCGAAAGGTAAATTTTTGAAGCGGCTGGATTGGTACATCATCAAGAAGTTTCTCGGTACATACGTATTTGCCATTGCATTGATTATTTCAATTGCAGTGGTATTTGACTTTAATGAGAAGATGGACCGTTTCATGTCTCACGAAGCTCCGTGGAGTGCCATTATCTTCGACTATTATTTAAATTTCATTCCCTATTTCGCCAATCTGTTCAGTCCGCTGTTCGTATTTATTGCCGTCATCTTCTTTACTTCCAAGTTGGCCGAAAATTCCGAAATCATTGCCATGTTCTCCACGGGTATGAGCTTCAAGCGTATGTTGCGTCCGTATATGGTGTCGGCGGCCATTATTGCGGTTGTGACATTCGGTTTAGGTTCTTATGTTATTCCTAAAGGCAGTGTGATACGTATCAATTTCGAAGATAAGTATTATAAATCCCGTAAAGCAAATACGGCACGAAACATTCAGTTAGAAGTGGATACGGGAGTTATAGCCTATATCGAACGTTTTGAAGATTATAGTAAAACCGGTTATCGCTTTTCTTTGGATAAGTTCAATGACAAGCAGTTGATTTCTCATCTTACGGCACGTTCCATCACGTATGACACAACTTCCGTACATAAATGGACTGTTAAGGATTACATGATTCGCCAAATGGATGGCATGAAGGAAAGTATCACAAAAGGTGATCAAATAGATACTGTTCTTTTTATGGAACCTGCCGATTTTCTTATCATGAAGAATCAGCAGGAGATGTTGACCAGTCCTCAGCTGAGCGAATACATAGATCGCCAACGGCAACGAGGGTTTGCCAACATCAAAGAGTTTGAGATAGAATACCACAAACGAGTTGCCATGTCGTTTGCTTCTTTTATTTTAACTCTGATAGGTGTTTCTTTGTCTTCAAAGAAAACAAAAGAAGGAATGGGATTGCATTTAGGAATAGGCTTGGCTCTGAGTTTTTCTTATATTCTTTTCCAGACCATTGCTTCTACCTTCGCCGTGAATGGAAATGTGCCTCCAATTATTGCAGTTTGGATTCCTAATCTGCTGTACGCTTTCATTGCGTTTTATTTGTACAGAAAAGCTCCCAAATAAGAAAGAAAGCGTCTGAATGAACTGCACCTCAAAAGTTTTGTGTCTAACTTTTGAGGTGCAGTTAACTTTTTGGACAGCCCCTTACTTGTTGTAGGCCTGCGCTTGTACAAGCGTAAGCCTACACTTATAGGGGTATAATCAGAAAGGGATATAATCAACCGAAACCTTTCAGAAGTGCCCCGCATTTTGAATTATCTCCGGCAAAACATCTTGTGTCATATATAGTAACTAAAAAAACATAAAGATGCTTTGATACATCTCAATGAAGTTGCCATATATCGCGAGGCACACTACACCGGCAATGCCGGAATTTTATACTTCAAGAATAGCTTCTGAAATAAAAATCGTGTCAATAGGAACGTGCGAAAATCACACGGCAGGCCGAAGGCTTGCCCGTTACCATGCACTTGCCCGGTTCTTTGTCGCCGGGAACAAAGGATTCGAACGGTATGCAACGAATGGTGGCTTTCGTCTCTTCCTTGATTTTCTCCTCCGTCTCGGTGGTACCATCCCAATGAGCCAGTACAAAACCGCCTTCTTCAATCTTCTGTTTGAATTCGTCGTAGCTGTCTGCACTGCTGATACGGCTGTTGCGATAGTCAAGGGCTTTTTTGTAGATGTTAGCCTGAATTTCTTCAAGCAAATTCTTTACGTATTCCTCGATCCCTTCGCACGAACACGTCTCTTTCTCCAGTGTGTCACGACGCATAACCTCCATCGTATTGTTCTCCAAGTCGCGGCCACCCATCACGAGACGCACGGGTACACCTTTCACTTCATAATCGGCGAACTTGAAGCCCGGACGCTTATTGTCGGCATTGTCATACTTCACCGAGATGCCCATCGCCTTCAACTTAGATACGATGCCTGCCACCTTCTCGTCAATCTTTGCCAGCATCTCGGCATTCTTATAGATGGGCACGATGACTACCTGTATGGGGGCGAGATGTGGAGGCAATACCAGTCCATTGTCATCGGAATGGGTCATGATAAGAGCACCCATCAGCCGGGTAGAAACACCCCAAGAGGTAGCCCACACATATTCCAGCTTGTTCTCCTTATTGACGAACTGCACGTCGAATGCCTTGGCAAAGTTCTGTCCGAGGAAGTGGGACGTACCGCTTTGCAAGGCTTTGCCGTCCTGCATCATCGCCTCAATGGTATAAGTGTCCAGCGCACCGGCAAAACGTTCGTTAGCCGATTTCACACCTTTTACCACGGGCACCGCCATATACTTCTCGGCAAAGTCGGCATATACGTTCAGCATCTTTACCGCTTCGGCCTCGGCTTCTTCACGGGTGGCGTGTGCCGTATGCCCTTCCTGCCACAAGAACTCGGCAGTGCGGAGGAACAGTCGGGTACGCATCTCCCAACGGAACACGTTGGCCCATTGGTTGCACAAGATAGGCAAATCCCTGTATGAATTGATCCAATTCTTATAAGTATTCCAGATAATGGTTTCGGACGTGGGACGGATAATGAGCTCTTCTTCCAGCTTCGCGGCAGGGTCTACTACCACTCCACCACCATTCGGGTCGTTCTTCAGGCGATAATGCGTCACTACGGCGCACTCTTTGGCAAAACCTTCCACATGTTCCGCCTCGCGGCTGAGGAATGATTTCGGAATAAGTAAGGGGAAATAAGCATTGACGTGTCCCGTTTCCTTGAACATATCGTCCAGTTGACGCTGCATTTTCTCCCAGATAGCGTATCCGTAAGGCTTAATCACCATACAGCCGCGCACAGCCGATTGCTCTGCCAAATCGGCCTTTACCACCAACTCGTTATACCACTGAGAATAGTTCTCACTACGCTTGGTCAGGTCTTTCAATTCTACTGCCATTCTATTTTGTTTTTAAAGTTTTCGTTGATTTATCCAAATGGTCGGCAAAAATACATATTTTAAACGTAGTCTTCAAATTTACAATAAAGTTTATGTACTTGAGAGTCTGTTTAAAATTTCCCCATGCTCCACCTTCCCTTTCATTTCTTTCCATTATCTTTGTCCTCCCTAAACAGAAAAATATGGAGAAACTTCATCCGATCATGTTTGCCGGAACAGGCAGTGACGTAGGAAAGAGTATCATTGCCGCCGCCTTTTGCCGCATCTTTAAGCAAGATGGCTACCGGCCGGCACCGTTCAAGGCACAGAACATGGCTCTGAATTCTTATGCCACCCCCGATGGACTGGAGATAGGACGTGCACAAGCCGTGCAAGCCGAGGCTGCCGGCGTGCCTTGTCACACGGATATGAATCCGCTGTTGCTGAAACCGCAATCGGACCATACATCGCAGGTGGTGCTTAACGGCCGTCCCATAGGTAACCGCAATGCTTACGACTATTTCCGCAAAGAAGGGCGCGAAGAGCTTCGCAGTGAAGTCTGCGCTGCTTACAACCGCCTTGCCGCCCGCTATAATCCGGTGGTACTGGAAGGTGCAGGCAGTATCTCCGAAATCAATCTTCGGGATACAGACCTTGTGAATCTCCCAATGGCATTGCATGCCGGAGCCGATGTGATTCTTGTGGGCGACATCGACCGGGGTGGCGTATTTGCCAGCGTCTACGGTTCGCTGATGCTGCTTCGACCTCACGAACGTCGGTGCATCAAGGGCATCCTTATCAATAAGTTTCGCGGAGACATCCGCTTGTTCGAGTCGGGTGTCAAGATGCTGGAGGAGCTTTGCGGCATCCCCGTAATAGGTGTGGTTCCCTATTACAAAGATATCTATATTGAAGAAGAAGATAGTGTGGCATTGGCCTCCAAGTCAGTACGTGCCAAACAAGGAAAAGTGAACGTGGCCGTAATCCTGCTCCGGCATCTCAGTAATTTTACCGATTTCAACGTGCTTGAACGCGACCCACGCATACATCTGTTTTATACCAATAATGTGGATGAATTGTCCAAAGCCGATATCATTCTTTTGCCGGGCAGCAAGAGTACGCTCGACGACCTCTATGAACTGCGTCGCAACGGTGTGGCTGCCACCATTATCCGCGCCCATCGCGAAGGAGCCACCGTCATGGGTATATGCGGCGGCTATCAAATGATGGGCCAAGAGGTGCTCGACCCAGAACACGTGGAAGGCGACATAGAACGTCTGCCCGGCCTCGGACTGCTGCCCGTAAGCACACGCATGACAGCAGAGAAGGTGACGAGACAGGTACGACTCAGGGTAGCCGGAAAATGGAAAACGGAAAACGGAAAACGGAAAACGGAGGAGGGATTTCCGCTATCGGGATATGAGATTCACATGGGAGCTACAGTCCCTGTGGAAGGGGCCTTCGCCTCGCCTCTGAACCTGCTGGAAGACGGTACTGCCGACGGATACTCCGTTGACGACACCTGCATGGGTACATACATCCACGGCATACTCGATAATCCGGAGTTCATCAACTTGCTGTTGCACCGCTTTGCCGGCAAACTGTCTGCAACCACCGAAGCATTCGATTACCGTAAATTTAAAGAAGAACAATACGATAAGCTGGCCGACCACGTGCGCCGTCATGTCGACATGACGCTTGTCTACAAAATACTGACAGAAAACCATGATTGAAGGACACGGAGACGATTCATATAAATACAACCGCCCGATAACGGCCAATTTCAGTTCAAACATATACGGCAAGGCAGACTTGTCTGCCTTGAAAGCTCATCTGTGCGATTGCATCCGTGGAAGCGGCATGCAGACGCCGGGTGATTGCCTTTCGTCCTATCCCGAACCGGAACCCTATACCCTCGAAGCACGCCTTGCCGCCCGCCATAGCCTTACTGACGATGCCGTATGCGTGACAAGCGGCGCCACCGAAGCCATCTATCTCATTGCCCAGACTTTCAGAGGAACACATACCGCTATCTTGCAACCTACTTTCAGTGAGTATGCCGATGCCTGCCGTATGCACGGGCATCGGGTCGTATCGCTTTATCGGCTGCCTGACGAAAAAGAGAATTACCTCTTGCCGAAAGAGGTGCGCATGCTGTGGCTCTGCAATCCCAATAATCCCACTGGAAGTGTGATTGAAAAAGAGCTTTTGGTAAAACTCATCGAGCGGAACCCGCAAGTGTGCTTCGTCATCGACCAATCTTACGAACACTTCACATTGGAGCTCCTCTTCTCTCCGGCAGAGACGATGGCCTGGCCCAACGTGTTGTTGCTTCACTCCATGACCAAGCGTTATGCCGTGCCCGGTTTGCGTTTGGGCTATGTAACCGGAGCCTCCAACTTGCTGCATCGCTTGCGCACCAACCGAATGCCTTGGTCGGTGAATCGGATTGCCATCGAGGCAGGATTGTATTTACTGGAACATGATATAGACAACTTTCCTGACATTGCAGCCTACTTGCAGGAAACTGCCCGCCTGCACACTGTTCTCGAAAACATCGGCGGACTGGAAGTGTGGGATACGGCAACCCACTTCATGCTGATACGACTCCGTTCGGGCAAGGCTTCTGCCTTGAAAGATTATCTTGCCGAAGCGCATGGTATCTTGATTCGCGACGCTTCCAACTTTGACGGACTGGACGAACGCTTCTTCCGCATAGCCACGCAAACACCCGAAGAGAACGATCGACTGGTGAAAGCGATAGAGCAATGGTTTGCCGAAGAATGAATCGATCCTGAAAAAGAGAATATAATTGAAGAAGAACCTCAATGCGTGTAGAAAATGGAAGAGTTATTGATTTTTTTAGGTATTTCCTTTAATTTGAATTTGCCTTTGCTCACAGCTTGGTTGGTCGATCGACTGTTGGGCGATCCGCTTTGGCTTCCACATCCCATAGTAGCTTTCGGCAAAGCTATCTCTTTTCTTGAGCATCGGATGAATCATGGTTCACATTTACGTCTGAAAGGAATGCTCGTCACGCTGTTTCTTGTAGTGGGTGTCTACTTGTTTACGCTTTTCCTGCTTCGCTTCAGTGCCCTCTATTCTTCGGGACTACTCCTAAGCCTACAAATCCTTTTGATATTCTATTGTCTGGCAGGTACTACCTTGATTCGTGAAGTCCGCATGGTATTCCGGGCTGTGGATAGCTCTTTGGAGGAAGGAAGAACGCAAGTAGCCCGTATTGTAGGACGCGACACTTCCCGGCTCTCGGCACAAGAGGTACGTACGGCTGCCCTCGAAACGCTGGCCGAGAATCTTAGTGACGGGGTGGTAGCTCCTCTTTTCTGGTATCTGCTGCTGGGTGTTCCCGGCATGCTCGCCTATAAGATGGTGAATACATTGGACTCCATGATAGGCTATCGGAATGAACGTTACCGCCGCTTCGGCTGTTTTGCCGCCCGTCTGGACGATGTAGCCAATTACATTCCTGCCCGTCTGACCGCTTTTCTGATGGTGCTTGTTGCCGGACGACTTTCTTTGCTTGCTTTCGTAGCCCGATATGGCAAGCAGCACGCCAGTCCCAACTCCGGCTATCCGGAAGCCGCTCTTGCAGGTATCTTGAACTGCCGTTTCGGAGGTCCTCACGATTATTTTGGCGAAGAAGTGTGGAAACCTTACATCGGAATCACCCCCCGAATGTTAACAACAGAAGATATGCGGCTGGCCATCCGTATCAACCGTCGCACGGAAGTTTTGATGATTCTGCTGGTATTCTTCTTCTCCACGTTGTTTTATTGGATTCATTGATAACAGATTCCCCTAAAACATTTAATTCAAACCTCCCTATCCCAATGCCAGTATCAGCATTTGCGCCGTGAGCACCCGCAAAAACATGGTCAACGGATAAACCGTGGCATATCCTACGGCAGGAGCATCGCAAGAGGTCAGTTCCGAAGAGTAGGCCAGTGCGGGCGGATTGGTATTCGAGCCGGAAAGCACACCGATGAGCGTAAAATAATTCAGCTTCCAGAAATAACGTCCCACCATACCGGCAATGAGCAGGGGGACTACTGTAATGATGGCTCCATAGGCAATCCATACATAACCTCCTTCATGGATAATGGTATCTACAAAACCTTTCCCTGCTCCGAGTCCCACGCACGCCAGAAAGAGTGAAATGCCTATTTCGCGTATCATCAGATTTGCGCTCATCGTAGTATAGGTTATCAGTTTGTAGCGCGGGCCGAAACGACTGATAAGGATGGAGACGATAAGCGGCCCTCCTGCCAGTCCCAGTTTCACGGGTTGCGGAATGCCGGGAAACATGAAGGGGATGCTTCCCAATATACAGCCCAGTGCAATGCCCAAAAAGATGGGAATCAGATTCGGGTGGTTCAGGCGCTTCAGCGAGTTGCCCAGCACCTTCTCGGCATGCCCCATTGCAAGCTCGCTGCCCACAACCGTCACCCGGTCGCCCATCTGTAATTGCAGGTTCGGAGCAGCCACCAAGTCGACGCCCGAACGGTTCACACGCGTGATGCTGGCTCCGAAATTCTTGCGTATCTTCAGTTGCGCCAGCGACTTCCCGTTCAGTTCGGGCTTCGTGATAAGAAAACGGCGGGATATCAGTTTCTTGTCCACCTTCTCCCACTCCACCGTGATTCTTTTGCCCAGAAAGGCAATAATGGCCTCCACATCCTTAGGGTCGGCAATGAAGAGAATCTCATCCCCTACATGCAACACGGTGTCGGCACTTGCCAGTTCCGCTTCTCCGTTGCCTCCGTGATGGCGTATGCGGGAGATGACAAACGCGCGGTTCAGCAACGGTTTTGCCTCTTTTATCTTCTTGCCGTCTATGGCTTCATTGCGTATCTCCACAGAAACGGGGCTGACCGTCAGCTCCTGCTGATGTCCCAACCCGCACTCCGCTTCCGCCTCTTCCCTGCCCGCATCTATGCGAAACAGATATTTCAGTGCCAGCAGTGACAGGATGCACCCTATGACACCCAACGGATAGGCCACGGCATAACCCAAAGCTATTTCGGGCGCATCTACTCCGGTCAGGTCGCTGTTGGCTTGTTGGGCGGCGCCCAGACCGGGAGTATTCGTCACTGCTCCGGACAGGATGCCGACCATTGTGGTAATGGGTATATCCGTAAGAAAATGAAGCAGGACGGTAGTCAGCACGCTGACGAAAACAGCCAGCACCGCCAGCATGTTCAGCGTAAGCCCGCCTTTCCTGAAGGCGGAGAAAAAACCGGGTCCCACTTGCAGGCCGATGGAATATACAAAGAGAATCAGCCCGAATTCTTTCAGAAAGTGTAGCAGATGTTCGTTCAAATTCAAATTGAAATGTCCGAAAACAATGCCTACAAACAATATCCAAGTGACACCCAACGAAATGCCCGCCACTTTCACCTTTCCCAATATAATGCCGAAAGCGATGACAAGTGACAAAACAAGAACGGAATGTGCCACTCCGCCTCCCCAAAGATTGGGATAACCTTCAAAAAGATTCCTTAATAATTCCATAGTTGCTACATTGGTTATATAGATGGTAAAACAATCAATAATCGGGCTTTGAGATCTTTTTAAAAGTATCCCCACAGAAATCGCTTCTCCGGGGATACGCACTTTACACATTGAAACAGCTATTTATATGGGCATATTGCCGTGTTTTAGCTTGGTCCGATACAACTGCCGGCACATACATGCCCCGACAATGCACTGCGTCACAGGCATACCTTGTCACAAGCATACCTCTTCCAGATCCGAATGTCGACTATTTGTTTTTTTTACGCGCTGTCTTCCTAATCCCACGAGCAAAGGCAGCATTTAACGAATGGCAGGTCTTCTGACTGACTCCTAATCTTGAAGCCTTCCCGATACATACAGCGCACGTATCAGTGGCAAAGGTTCTTTTCAAGATTTCAACAGAGCTTCACAGCAGCGGGACTGTCCGGGATTTGCACCCGATTCCCTTTTAATCCGAATGACGGAAACGTTCATCCGAAACCAATTCAGGCACAAAGATAATGGAAATCGGAAGCAATACAAAAAAACGGCCGTTTTTTTTCGAAAGCCCCCGGTTCGTCTCATCGATAAAGATTCCTTCACGCGTGTTCTTATCTATTTTATTTTACAAAACAGACGGAGACTCCGATGGCCTTCCAACACTGCTTATTTCAGTCCCTGAGTGAATGTGATTCAGTCGGCGACTGAAACCATTTGAGTCAGTGACTGAAACCATTTCAGTCGCCGACTGATTCCACCCCCTCTCAGAAGTACTTCTGAGAGGGGTAAAAGAAGAAATAGGAAAGACACAAAGCATCGACACGTCGTGATAAAAAAACATTACTCATAAGCCATCTGTCGTAAAACGACACAGGGGTATCCTGAAATCATACCAAGAGCACCGCAATCAGAAGAAAGCATCAGGGAATTAAAAAAGAAAGTATCCGGTAGCGTTTTTTTTCTTATCTTTGCTACCGATTTTGGTTCGCATCCTCCATTCCATAAGAGGGAAACGCGATGAAAAGGGAATCAGGTGCAAATCCTGAACAGACCCGCTGCTGTAAGTCCTTTCAATATCTTTGAGTATTCCGCAAGCCACTGTCCGCAAATATGGATGGGAAGGCATTCAAAGAAGGATAAGTCAGAAGACCTGCCAAGACGATATAGTTTTTGTGCTTTCGGGGGAATAAAGCCACAAAACATCGAGTCGAGGTATTCCTACCTATATATTGATATAAGGAATCTTTCTCTTTGTTTTTCTTCTCTCCTTGAAAGCAAGTTTACGAATGCTTAAAGGAATCGGAATGAGAATTACCGCATATCTGTCATTGATACTCGTCATACTGCTGCCTGCATATATGGCGGCGCAGAACAAAGTCACCCTGTCCGGGAAAGTTGCAGACCGGAACGGAACCCCCATCGCTCAAGCCACCATTGCCATCGAGGGCACAACGTCCGGAACTTATACGGATGACCTCGGCAGGTATTCACTGCAAGTGCCTCCGGGTCGACATACTTTTGTCGTCTCTTTTTTGGGCTACCGCACCGTGAAGCAGCCGCTCGACATCCGGCAGGACAAAAGGCACAATTTCACATTGCAGGAAAGTGCCGTGGCGCTGAACACCGTAGAAGTCTATGGCAAAACCCAAACGCAAAAAATCAAGGAAGGGGCTTTCACCGTCAATGCGCTCGACGTGAAATCAACGGTAAATTCGTTGAATAACCTTAATAATCTGGTGAACCGTACAACAGGCATCAAGGTCAGAGAGGAAGGCGGGGTCGGTTCGGATTTCGACCTTTCCATCAACGGGATGTCCGGCAATTCCATTCGTTATTTCTTGGACGGAATGCCGTTGGATGCAAAAGGAAGCGGTGTTTCATTGGCAAATTTGCCGGTCAATATCATCGACAGAATCGAAATATACAAAGGAGTGGTTCCGGCTGTTTTAGGAACCGACGCGTTGGGTGGCGCCATCCATATCATCACGAAGCAGGAAAAGAAACATTTTCTGGACGCTTCTTACAGCATCGGCTCTTTCCATAGCCACCGAGCCGACCTGAACGCGCAAATTGTAGAACCGAAGACGGGGCTTATCATCAGGCCCACCGTGGGTGTGAACTATTCGAAGAACGATTATCGGATGAAAAACGTAGAGATGCGCGACGAAAGCGGAGACAACTTCATCATCGGCAACCCCAAACGTTTTCACGACGCCTACTTCTCTCTGTGGGGACAGATAGAAGCCGGAGTGACCGGGAAAAAATGGGCTGACGAATTCTTCGTTTCCGCCTCTTACTCCAAAACAGACAAGGAATTGCAAACCGGCTCCGTACAGAATAAGGTGTATGGAATGGCCGAACGAAAATCGGATGCATGGAACATAGCGGCACGCTACCGCAAACAACACTTCATCCTGAGAAACATGCAGTTGAGCGCCTCCCTCTCTCGCACTTGGGATCATTCTCTGACCGTCGACACCGCCTACCGCAAGTATTACTGGGATGGCGGCTACATCGTGACCCAGCGCAACGAGATTATGGGCAAACAACCTTCCATGCGCCATTACAAAAGACCTCTGACCATTGTGCGCACCAACCTCGATTATCGGCTGAACGACCGCCATAACCTAAACCTCAACTATCACCTGAGCCGAATCGGAAACGACCGGTACGACGAAACGGACGAAGAATTCAAACCTTCAAACGATGTCGTGACCAAACACATCATAGCCCTTTCTTACAACCAACTGCTGTTTGATGGAAAAATGAGCAATGTGTTCTTTGTAAAAGATTATATCAACCATCCGAACATCCGACAGACCGACCAGCCCAGTGTCACAGGTTCCGGAAAAGTGCAAGGCGCCACCACCCGGAACTATATAGGTTACGGAGCCGGAACAAGGTATACCGTGGCCGAACCTTTGTCCGTCAAAGCATCCTACGAACACAGCGTAAGGTTGCCGGTGGCCCGCGAACTGCTTGGAAACGGAACTACCATCTATGCCAACGTAGCCTTGAAACCCGAAAGCAGCGACAACCTCAACGTTGCACTTTTCGGCACATGGCATCCCTATGCCGGACATACGGTTTATTACGAAGCCGGCGCTTTCCTGCGAAACGTAAACAACTATATCCAAACCACCATAACCGAAAAAGAGGGAACGATGCAATACACCAACGTTCCGGCAGTACATATCAAAGGGCTGGAAGGAGAAGTGCGCTATGACTGGCAGTCCAAGCTCCTGCTTGCCGCCAATATCAGCTATCAGGACGCACGCGATCAGCAAAAGCTGAAGAGCGACGGGAAACCCTCGGCCACCTACAATAATCGTGTGCCCAACCGCCCGTGGCTGTTCGGCAGCGCCGAAGCCTCTTATACTTTCAGCAATCCCTTGTTGCCTCACGGCAAGCTGCGCCTGAACTGTACTTATCAGTGGGTGCATTGGTATTTCCTTACTTGGGAAGCCTACGGGAGTCACGAAAACAAAGCCCGTATCCCCACCCAGCATATTTGTAACGCCGACGTCACTTACTCATGGAATCGCGGACGCTACAACATAGCCTTGGAGTGCAGCAACTTCCTGAACCAGACAGCCTACGACAATTATAAGCTGCAAAAACCGGGGCGAGCCTTTATGGCCAAGTTCAGGCTCTTCATCGAGTGATGCGGACAAAGCATACCGAGCAGGTAAATCAATAAATCGTTTAAACCAATAAAACAGTAAACAGTATGAAAAAAATCAGATTCTCACTTCTTGCCTTTATGGCAGCCGTGACAGTATTCTCATTCACAGCTTGTTCTGACGACAAACCGGAACCCACTCCCGATGTACCGACAATCGACGAAGGAAAATATCACTTCGACCTCTTCGTCACTGTCGATAAACATGGCGGCATGAGCAGCAAAAACACGACGATTGTCAACAGCACCGCTTCGCTGGCTGCCGACAAGGGTGTCATCACCATCAAAAGAGAGGGAGCCGAACTCAACGACTTCTCCATGGAGTCCATCTCAAAAGGAAAATACTATTACCAGATTCCTTCCACTGCCGACCGCTTCGTGAAGTATCAAATCAAGAACAACTCCGTTCAAACCGTCAAAGAGCGTCCGTTCAAGACCAATACATACAAAGTACGCGCATACGCGCATGCGTGGCTGAACGACAACACACTCCTCATCATGTCCGCCAACGGAAAAGCCGACAAAATCATCTGGACCAAACTGAATACCGATGACATGAGCATATTAGGCGAAGGCACACTGCAACTCGCTCTGCCGGCATCTGTTGTAGAAGGCGAAGAAACCAAGAAGTTCACCACATCGGGCATCCTTACCTATAATGAAAAGGCGGGCAAACTCTACTATTTCTACTTCGGGAAAAACGGAGCTTCAGGGGCAAGCGGCAAAGCCACCACAAACTTCTATACCGCCGTTCTCAATCCCGAAACGATGGCCGTAGAAAGCAACAAGATGAACACCAAAGCACACGAAATGGCAGGAAGCGCCTACGGAGAGCTGATGCAGAACTGCGTGATGTATGATGAAAACGGCAACCTCTATCTGGCCGCATTCAACCGTGCCGAAAAAGTGGAAGAAGGTTGCTTGCTGCGCATCAAGAAAGGCGAAAGCGACATCGACCCTACATACAACGGCTATAAGAACACGGAAGGCAAACTGCTCACCGTTCAATATCTGGGAGGCAACAAAGCATTGGCGTATGTCCGCAACGACTCTCAAGGCACGAAAATCGACTCTTACAGCCATTATTACGCGATTGTGAACCTCTCCACCGGACAAAGCGAACGCCTGAAATACAACGGAAAAGAAATTGCATATAGCGGCGGCCGCTTCTCGCAGCGTTCCGTTATCTTCAACAACAAGGCCTACATCGGCGTGAACACGAAGGACGACGCCAACTCCATCATCTACATTTACGACATCAAGACCGGCAGTGTAGAAAAAGGTGCGGAAGTAGACGGAAGCTTCTTCTTCGATATGATACGTGTCATCGAGAACAATTGACTCTCTTTTAACATCACCCTGACAACAGTCTGTTCAATCCTATGAAACATAGTGTAATCACTCTATTTCTTAGTGCACTCTCCCTCCTCTGCCATGCGCACGAGGGAGACCACTACGAACACAGCGACATGCTGGCAAGCATGAAACCCGGCGAAAAGGCCGCCCTGCTCATGGTTCATTTCGGCACTACGCACGACGACACGCGCGCACTTACCATCGATGCCATCAACGCCCAAGCGCAAGCTGCGTTTCCCGAACCGGCATTCCGCGAAGCATATACATCGCGCATCATCATCCGCCGCCTCAAGGAACGCGGAATCGAAAAGAACACGCCTTTGGACGCGCTGTTGAAATTGCGTGCAGAAGGCTATACCCACGTCATCGTACAAAGCACCAACATCATCGACGGAGTTGAAATGGAATCGCTCCGCCGCGATGTGGAAACCGTGTTGCCATTCTTTAAGGAGATACGGGTAGGCACTCCCCTGCTCTATTCCGTAGAAGATGCCGAAAAGGTGGTGGAAATATTGGGTCGCCGCCTCAAGGCAACGCTTCCCGAAAAGGAAGCCGCCAAAGAGCACTTCGTTCTTGTAGGCCACGGCACTTACACTCCCAGTACCGCCGCTTACAGCCAGATAGACTATATGCTGAAAGCCGGCGGACTGACAAATTTCCATGTGGGCACCATCGAAGGATACCCCACTTTCCGCACCGTGCTGGCACAACTGAAGGCGGCAAAAGCCAAACGCGTGACCCTCGTTCCCTTCATGTTCGTTGCAGGCGACCATGCCAAGAACGACATTGCCGGCGAGTGGAAAGAAATGCTCGAAAAAGAAGGCTTCACCGTCAATGTACGTCTCGAAGGCTTGGGACAAATGCCCGAGATACAAGAGACATTCATCGGGCACATCCGTTTCGGGCTGAAGCACCGCATGCCCGGCATCATGGAAAAGAAGGCGGCCTATGCTGCCGGAAAGGATGTGGAATAATACCTGGCATCAGGTATTCAAAGTTTCCGAATCATCTTGTACCTTTGCAAAAAATCCGGCCGAAATGAATATGATTACCCGACTGATGTACACCATTCACAGGCTGCTGGGCACTTTGCTCTGCATCCTGTTCCTTATATGGTTCCTCTCCGCCTTTGTGATGATGTACCACCGTTTTCCCCGTGTCAGTGCCAAAGAGAAATTGCTCAGGCTGGAGCAACTTTCGGCAACCGCCGATTCATTGCCCGACATCGCGTCCGTCATGGCACGCCTCCCCCACGGAGAGAAAGTAAAGAAGCTCACGCTGGAACGCTCTTTGGGACAAACCGTTTTCCACATCCGCACCGATAAAGGCACCCACCGTCTGCTGCCTGCTCCCTCCGACTCCTTGCAGCCAACGGACTACGGACACATTTGCCGTACAGCTTCCTTGTGGTGCGACGCCCCCATTGCCCGCATCGACACCTTGCAGTCGTTAGATCAGTGGATACCCTTCGGCGAATTGAAAAAAGAGATGCCCATCTATAAGATACACTTTGCCGATGATGGCCGCACACAGCTATATCTGAGTTCCCGAAACGGCGAAGTGCTGCAATTGTCCGACAAAAGCCAACGTTTCTGGGCATGGTTGGGAGCCATTCCCCATTGGGTGTACTTCACCCGGCTCAGACAAAACGCCGAACTATGGAGCAAGACGGTCATCTGGTTATCGGGACTGGGCTGCCTGATGCTCGTTGCCGGCATCTGGGTCACGGCAGACGTATGGCGCAAAACACGCCGCAACCGTCGTCGGCTCTTTTCCCCCTACCGCAAAAGGTGGTATCACTGGCATTACGTCAGCGGCATCTTTTTCGGCGTCTTCGTCCTTACGTTTACCTTTAGCGGCATGATGTCCGTGGCCGACATTCCCGAATGGATTCATAAGCCTGCCTTCAAAGGCAATCCCGTGCATGCGCTTCGTGCCCGTGCTCCTAAACCTGAGGCCTATCCGCTCGATTACCGGACGCTCATCGCCGTCCATCCCGAAACAAAGCAGATAGAATGGAGCAATTTTCGCGACCATCCTTATTATATTATAAGAAACGAAACCACGGAGCAATACATCGACGCAACCGACACGCTGCCACATCCCCTTCTGCTTACCGAAAAAGAAATCCGAAACGGAGTGGAGAGCATATATGCTGCCGACAGCATTTTCCGGCATCACCCTGCGCAAATGCGCATGACACGGCTCGATCGGTTCGAGACCTACTACCGCGACATGACCGGCATGTATCGCGAGCGTCCCCAACTGCCTGTATGGAAAGTGGCTGTAAACGACCCCGACCGGAGCGTCTACTACATCCACCCCGAAACCGGCATTGTCCGCTACGTCGACACCTCCTCGCGCTGGCGATACTGGTGCTATACCGCTTTGCACCGCATGCGTCTGCCGGGGCTGAACTCCAACGCCACCTTGCGCAAAACCGTGCTCTGGATATTGCTGCTCGGAGGCACGGCAGTTTCCGTCACGGGCATGGCACTGAGTGTGAATTATGTGCGAAGAAAATACCGTGCGTTCAGACGTTAAAAGCGGTGATTAGCGGTTAGCGCTGCCGTCGCCTCCACCAGCCTGTACCTGCGGCACACCTCGAGTATGATTTTCTGCGGAATGTCCGTCACCATCGGCCGTGTCATTCCGTCTTCGCCGGTCACGTGCCGCAACGGCAGTTGAGGGTATATGGCGTGCAATATCAGTGCCGAGCGGTCGTAGGCCGTGAACGCCTCTCTCCTCATGTCGATGTTTATAAGGCAACTCTTG
>Ga0129307_1000425_pt1 | contig 65627 bp, 63 predicted proteins | sample P1105metagenome_FD_94437 | JGI IMG/M metagenome (GOLD analysis project Ga0129307, IMG submission 94437) | Capybara group fecal microbial communities from Wisconsin, USA - P1105 metagenome | ecosystem: Host-associated > Mammals > Digestive system > Large intestine > Fecal | place: USA: Wisconsin... | reverse complement strand
GCCGTAGTTGGCATTGTAGGAAAATCCAAAAGTTTAGATTTTCCCACAATGCTTATCTTTTGGTCTTTGGTTCGGAATAGTGTAGTGCTGGCGGTCTATCTCTTGTTTTCGGTTGCTTGCTTCTTTACCGTACATGAGCATTATCGCCGGGCTTGTCAACGACAAAAAGCGGGCTGCCGGCGCCATTCTGTGCGCAGCCGCGCTCTGCTTCCCGTTCTTTACGATCACCGCCGGCGCCCACCCTGAGATCGAGGCTCTTCTGCGAATTCTCGGGTACGCATTCTTCGGGTTTTACGCGGTCTATCGCGTCATTCTGTTCATCGACTTTTCCAGAAGCAGCAAACTGCTTTTTTTAGCTCCTCTGGGGCTCCTCTTTGGCAGACTCGGAGATGCCGCCGGAACCTGGATCGGAATCCTCCTCGACACCCACCCGATCGCACTTGTTTCGCTGATCGCCGCCCTGTTTGTCCTGTGCATCTTCCTCTTCTTTTATCTGTTCCAAAACCTCTACATGCAGCCCACAGCTTCTGCGCAGGAGCGGGTGCAGGCGTTTGCCGCCCGGTATGATCTTTCTGCCAGAGAGGCTGAGCTCGTCGCGCTGGTCATAGGTAGCAAGACGAACAAGGAAATCGCCGAATCTCTCTTCATCTCGGAGAATACCGTCAAATTCCACATGCGCAATCTGCTAAAAAAGACCGGCTGTACGAACCGGTCAGAAGTCATTCATCTTTTTGAAGAGTCCCCTCGCTGAACGTTGCCGCCAGAAGGCTTGCATTTACAGGTTTTTTAGGTAGTCGATTTCCTCCTTATGGAGTTTACGGTAGTGCCCCTCCATCAGCCGCGCCAGATAGAGCTCGCCGATCGCGATGCGCTGAAGCTCCTTGACCGGGCAGCCGACCGCCTTGCACATCTTGCGGACCTGGCGGTTTTTCCCTTCGTGGATCGTCAGCTCGATGACGGCCGACTTCTCAGTCTGTTTGATGACCTTCACCTGTGCCGGCGAAGTCACAAATCCGCCGATATCGACCCCTTTGCGCAGGATGGCTAAGCGTTTCCCCGAAACGACACCCGCAACCGTTGCGCGGTACGTCTTGCCGACCTCGTGCCCCGGATGCGCCAGTTTGTTCGCGAGGTCCCCGTCGTTTGTGAGGAGCAGAAGCCCCGTCGTATTGTAATCCAGTCTTCCCACCGGAAAGACGCGCTCCGGCACGTCCGTCATCAGGTCCATCACCGTCGGGCGTCCCTTTTCGTCCTTCATGGACGTGATGAAGCCCTTGGGCTTATTCATCATGTAGTAAACGAACTTTTCCGCGGGCACGATAAGACGGCCGTTGACCTCGACCCGGTCATCCGGCAGCACTTCGTAGCCCATCTCCGTCACGACAACGCCGTTGACTTTCACGTTGCCGTTCTTTGTCAGTTCGTCCGCCTTGCGCCGGCTCGCAATGCCGGCCTGGGCGATGTATTTGTTCAGTCGCATGGTGGTTACCTTATCAAGGAATCGCTATAGCAGGTAAAGACCGAAACACGCCACCGCCGCATAGTACGTGACCAGCACGACCGCGCCGAAAGGCTTCGGCTTTTTCTTCAGGAAATACTTGTTGGACAGTGTCAGGTCGGACAGCAGGAACAGCACAGACCCGATGCCCATAATCAGCCAGCGTCCGGTGAATCCCATGGAAATCATCAGCTGGATCCCCAGTCCGCACAGCAGTCCGACGAAGAAGGAATAGAGAATCGCCGGTCTGGCGTTTCCTTTATAGTCATACATATCGCTGCGGCTGCAGAAAATCGAAACGCCAACCGTCACCAGCCCGACAATGGCCGGAAGCACCTTCTGCGGCGCATACCGGTTGAGAACGACCATGATCTCAAAGCAGAAGAACAGATGCGCGATGAGAAAACTGCCGACCCCCAATCGGAAGAACTTCGGATCCAGATTGTTGTCGATCTCGTGCGCCAGTGCCAGGAACATATCCCCGCCAAAACAGAAGCAGAGCCCCAGCAGGATCCTGAGCCAGCTCGCGCTGTCCGGGCCGCCGTCGCCCAGCCGCCAGCACACAAAGCCGAGCACGATGAACAAAGCGCTCGTGATCGCCTTCGCCATCAGGTAACGGGGCTGGTCGCCGCGGTACATCACGACAATCGTGGCAACCGCCATCAGCGCATATAAAGCGATGATCGGAGTGATCGGATTTGTCATTACTGATCGTCCCCTTCCGGTGCGTCCGCATCTTCTGCAGCAGCATGCGGCGCCGCCTCTTCTGCAGCACCCTCACCGGTCATATCGGCCAGTGAGATCTGGTTCATTGTGACGCTGTCTTCGTAGTCCTCAGGCAGCTCCATGACCTGCTCGATATCCTGGATGTCGGGCAGCTGTTTGATGTCCTCCAGATCGAAATACCGGAGGAAGGCATCCGTCGTGCCGTACAGATTCGGACGGCCGATGGCTTCGGAACGGCCTTTGACTTCCACGAGGTCCTTGTTCATCAGCCCTTCGATGACGCGGTCGCAGCGGATGCCGCGGATCGCCTCGATCTCCCCTTTGGTGACGGGCTGTCTGTAGGCGATGATGGCCAGCACTTCAAGCGCGGACTGGCTGAGCCGCCGTCTCTTGACAGGCGTGCACAGACGCTCGATGTAGGTGCCGTTCTCTTCGGCTGTCACGAACTGATAGCCTTTATTGATGCGGCGGACACGGATGCCGCGCTGTTCCTGGTCGTACTCCTCCATCAGCGCTTCGAACGCCTCTTTCGTCTCCGCCTCAGAGACGTTGAGCACATCGGCAGCGGTCCTCACCGCCAGAGGCTCTCCCCAGACGAACATCATCGACTCAAGCGCCGAACGGACTTGCTTGCTGGCTGCCACTACTTGACCTCCTTCAACCCTTGCGGGTCAACTTCTTTCAGATAAATATCGGCGAAAAGCGCTTTCTGCTCCGCCGTGAGTTTTTTCTGCCGGATCATCTCGAGCATCGAAGAGAAGGACAGCGCGGTATCATACCGGTCTCCTTCCTTGATGGTCTCTTTGAAATTGATTTTTTTGCCGTGGTGCTGCCGGAGAAGCGACTGGATAAATGTCATCCTTGCTTCCGCCGTGATCTTCTCCCGCTCGATCCGCTCGTACCGGGTGCGGATCTCTTCGCCGCGCTTCTTGCGGAGCAGGAACGCGTTGAACGCCTGCACGAACTGCCCCATCTCGAGGGTCAGGTATTCGTCCGGCGATTCCAGATACTGCGAGATATCTTCCTGCGGCTTTTCGCGCACCATAAAGCCATGCTGCTCGCGCTCGGCAAGATACCCGGACAGTGTCTTGAACGTCTTGTACTCCAGAATGCGGGCCACGAGTTCGCTGCGCGGATCTTCCGGCGGCGCGGTATCTGGGCCGGCAGGCTGCCGCGGCAGCAACATGCGGGACTTGAGCTCGATCAGCTCCGCCGCCAGCACCATGAACTCGGACGACACGGAGACGTCCATCTGCTGCATATTCTCGATGTATTCCAGATACTGCGCGGTGATCTCCGAGACGCGGATATCGTAAATATCCATTCTGGCGTTTTCGATCAGATAAACAAGCAGATCGAATGGCCCCTCGAAGAGCGGCAGCTTGACTTTATATCCCATGTCGGCTCCTTCTCATAATATAATATAGTATCATAAACGGCCTCTTTTATGCTACAATGACTTGTGAAGCCGGCGCTGCGCCGCTTCAGGCCAGTTATTGTCTGAGGGAGAAGCTTTGCATGCTTGAATGGATGACTGGTTCCCATCTCGGGAATCTCCTCTCAACATTTCTGATATCAATCGCACCCGTTGTCGAATTAAGGGGCGGCATCCCCTGGGGAGTGGCACACGACCTGCCGCTGTGGGAAGCCTACATCGTGGCGGTGCTGGGCAACATGCTGCCAGTGCCATTTGTGATGCTGTTCATGCGCAAACTGCTGCTCTGGCTGCATCACTTCGAAAAGATCGGCGAACTTGCAGACCGCATCGAAAACCGTGCCCTGAACAAAGGGAAAAAGATCGAGGACTACGAAGCACTCGGGCTGTTTCTGCTGGTCGCGGTCCCGCTGCCGGGCACCGGCGCCTGGACCGGTGCACTTGTCGCCTCGTTGCTGGATATGCGATTCCGACGGGCGATCCCGCTCATCTTCCTCGGCGTGATGGCAGCGGGCGGGCTGATGCTCCTGCTCAGCCACGGCGTGTTCAATGTGGTACTGTAACGCTCCGCTTCATGAATACTGATATCAAAAAGACCGTTCCCGAAGAACGGTCTTTTTTCTGTTCAGATGTGGATCAGCCGCCGGTGCTCAGTCAGCGCGGCTCTTTACCTGCCTTGAACAGCATCATCATCTCATTCGTCAGGCTGTAGTCATCCGGCTCACCGGGCACGTCCTCCCTGGTCATCCAGGCGCCTTCTTTGAGTTCCTGATGGTCGAGGTGGATGGTATCATCCCCATCGACATCGCAGAAGAACCCGGCCAGCAGATCGTCGTCGATCCCCCACGGCTGCGACTTGTAGTAGCGGATGTTGCGGACTCTCATGCCCACCTCTTCCATGACCTCTCTCTGTACGCATTCTTCCAGCGTCTCGCCGATCTCGACAAATCCCGCCACAAGGGCGAACGCCTTGTGGGGCCGGTCTGCATACTTGGTCAGGAGCAGCTTGTCGCCGTTCGTCACCGCAATTATGACCGCAGGCTGCACCTTCGGGAAGATCATGTTGCCGCACGCCGGGCAGCGGATCATACGCTCTTTGGTATCCAGCTGTGTCTTCGCGCCGCACCGCCCGCAATATCTGTTGTTATGATACCAGCGGGCCAGCTGCACGCCGGTCAGAACCGCAAAGATCTGATCCTTCGGCTCCTTCAGATACTGCCGCATAAAGCGTGGGTTGAGATATGCCCATCCGCCGATGCCGACTGCCGCCGATGCTTCGCAGGCCGCCTGCGCAACGTCAAGCGCCATCCCTTCCGCTTTCGGATAATCCACTTCGCTGAAGAGATCAGGCTCGGCCAGAAAATACATATCCTCATCGATAGAGAACAGATAGATCAGGGCGTCCTCAAAAGCCGCCGCCTTTTCCTCATCTGCCTCTCCGATCTGCTGCCAGGTCGTCTTCAGATCAGCCAGCGTCGGCAGAACGAGCTGCAGCGGCTGCTCCGACTTTGCCGGCGTGCCGGGCGCTGCTTCTTCCAGCATGCTCAGCACATTGCCGCCGCTGTACGACAGCACATAACTGTCTGCCGCAGGGCGCCTCGCCGGGTCATAATGATTGTTGATCGTTTTCGGTGCGATATTGTGAATCATCTTTCTCTCCTACTTGAATTCTCTGCGGATGAGTTCGCAGTTCCCAAACCGGCAGCCATTTGCATACTCCTGAATGGTCATCTCGCGGAACCACGACTCAAACCCGCGGGCGATGCCGTTGTGTGCGACCAGCAGATAGATTTTCCCGGTCTCCCGGCTTTCCTTCTCCAGATCACCCATCAGGCTGTAGACGCGCGCCATACATCTGGCCATCGTCTCACCGCCGTCGAAGTCGTAGAAAAACCGCATCTTATCTGCCGCAAACTCCTCGAGTTCCCGGTCGAGCCCTTCGTATCTGCCGAAGTCCTGCTCGATGATCCGCTGCTCGGGACGGCAGGCGATCCCTGTCTCCGCTGTGATGAGCTGCGCTGTCTCCGTGGTGCGCGATAGCGGTGAATACAGGATCTCATCGATCCGGAACAGTTCTCCGTCCGGCGTTTTTTCGCCAGTCTCCATCTTCCGCCGGATCTCACGGCCGAGCGCAGCCGCCTGCTCCCTGCCAAGATCCGACAGGGCGATATCGGTCGCGCCGCATATTCTCTTCTCAATGTTCCACAGGGACTGCCCGTGGCGTGTGAAATAAATGTATCCCATGCTGTTTCCTTATCTGACGCGTTCCAGCGGTCCGATCAGCCGCTTCCATTCTGCGATGAGCCGCTCAAGCCGCCACGCCGCATTGGCCGGGCTTGTCGATGGCAGTTTGACCGCCGCGATCCCGTTCACCGGGTAGATATGCTTCATGTAGAGGTCGTATGCTTTTGTCCCGTTGGCATAGATGCGCCCTTCCATGTTTCCTGTGGCCAGGATCGGCGCAAGATCTGCGGGCGTCACATCCCTGATGGATGCATCGCTCGAGCCTGTGATGCGGCAGGACTCGATGACATCGTAGAGGGCGATGCCGTAGTCTTCGAGGAATCGCTTTTTCGCTGTAATATCCGCCGCAATCTCCGTCCCCGCCAGTGCAGCAAGCACCTTCCAGAAGCGATTCTGCGGATGGCCATAGTAAAACTGCTGCTCCCGCGACTTGACCGACGGAAAGCTCCCCAGGATCAGTATGCGGGACCGCTCATCATAGACCGGGCCGAACCCGTGCGAAACCAGATTGTCTTTTTCGTTCAATGTCTTCATATACAAAGATGCCGCCGGAGCAGCCGCCCCGGCGTACACCACACGTTTACAGTATCGGGTTGCGCAGAATGCCGATCTGCGGGATCTCGCACTCGACCACATCGCCGGGCACGAGCCACAGCGGCTCTTCCATCCCCAGCGCCACGCCGGACGGTGTGCCGGTCGCGATGATGTCGCCGGGCTCCAGCGTGAAGTACGAGGAAATCTCTTCGATGAGGGTCGCCACGTCGCGGATCAGAAGCTCCGTGGTGGAATGCTGGCGCTCTTCGCCGTTGACGCGGGAGATGACCTCGAGCTTTTCAGGCCGCTCGATCTCGTCGGCCGTCAGGATCACGGGGCCCATGCACGAATAGGTATCCATGCTCTTGCCCATGTACCACTGGACCCTCGCCTGCTGCGTCTTGCGGGCGGAGATGTCGTTGAAGACGGAGTAGCCGAAAATGTGCTCTGCAGCATCTTCTTTCTTGATATTCCGGCCGCCCTTGCCGATGATGACGGCGAGTTCGACCTCGTAGTCCAGATGATCATCCACATCCCATGCGTTGACCACCGGCATATCAGGACCGGTCATTTTAACGACGCGTTTTGCAAAGTAGATCGTATCGGCCGGCGGTGTCAGATCCCCTTCCTCCTTGCCGAGTGCTGTTGTGGACTCCGCCACATGGCTGAGGTAGTTGACGCCGACGCAAACCACATCGTGGTGCGGGCGCTCGATCGGCGCTGCCACCTCGAGTTCTGCCAGCGGGAGGACCATGCCATCTTCCGTCATGGCTTCTTCCGCATCCGCCGCCGTAACGGGAAGACCTTCCGGGAATGCTTCGATGACTTCCAGCATCGAAAGACCCGCCGTCTCCGGCAGGACCGCTTCGAGCGGCAGCACGCCCAGTCCGTCCGGGGTCAGGATCCCCGCCTGCATTTCCTCTTCATACCGGTAACTGATCAGTTTCATTTCATTTCCTCCAGATTCACATTTATCCCGCCAGAATATCGATCCACACGATCGTGGCGAAGATGACCACAGCAATGCCAGCCAGACAGATGATCATGCCGGCCGTTGCTACACCGCGCCGTCTGCTGCGGCGCCCGTTGACGCTCAGGATCAACCCGAGCGCGAGCGAGATCAGTCCGACAACGCCCAGGGTGGGGATTCCCATGCCGAGGAACGCCATCAAAAGGCCGATGATGCCAAGCACCAGACCCGCCGTTGCGTTCGAGGCGCGGTCATTCGGTCCGCCGTTGACAGGATCATAGGTGTACCGTGTTCCGTACGGATCCTGCGGGAGCGGCTGGCTCTGCTGACTGGCACCGTACCCGAAAGTAGCCTGCGGCGGTGTTTGTCCGCCTGCGACGTATTCGTTTGCTGTCGGCTGCGCATTCGGGACGGCGCCGTTAACGAACCCGGCATCCGGGGTCTTGGGAATCTCGTTCGGGATCGGAGCCTGCTTTGTGTACCAGCTCTGCTGCGCCGATGCTTCCGGCGCAGGCTGTGCCGGTGCTTCAGGCGCGCTTTGCGTATCGGCGATAGGCGATGCGGCCGGCGCTCCAGTGTTCTCCGCTGCCGGCGCTTCGGGCGCGGGCTGCGCTGCCTGCGGTGTCGGTGCTTCTTCCGGTGCGGCCGCGGGCTGCACCGGAGTCTCTGCTGGTGCGGGCTGCGCCTTGGCCGCTTCCTGCGATTCCATATCGCGCAGCGGCTCCAGCATGCCCTTCAGGGCAATGCGCACACTTTCTGCGGTCTGCGGCTGCATCTCGCTCAGCGGCACCGGGTGGACCGGTCCGCCGAGGAAGGTCACGACCTGGATCTCGTTCTCCGTTTTGAAGAACTGCAGGTACTGCATCCCGAGCCCCGGTGCTGTCGTGTAGTACAGATCGCGGAACTCTTCGTGCGGGCGGAAGTACTTATCGTTCATGTACTTCTGCACGACCTGCCAGGCCGCCGCGGTATTGCGCACCGCGAATCCGAAGACAGTTTTGTTGTTCTTTGTGGATTCGTACATTGCGATTTCCTTTTCTTTGCTCTATACGATCGCCGGAGATGACTACCGGACTCTCTTCGCGTGGCGCAGGAAGGCTTCGTAGCCGCGCTCCGTCTCATAGACGTCCGCCTTGCTCGTCGCTTCCCACGGTGCGTGCATGTTGAGGACCGCCACACCGCTGTCGATAACGTTCATGCCGTACAGCGCCAGGATGTAAGCGATCGTCCCGCCGCCGCCGAGGTCGACACGGCCAAGCTCCGCCGTCTGGAAGTTAACGTCTTCCTCTTCCAGAACAGCGCGCAGGTGGGCGATGTACTCGGCATTGGCGTCATTGCTGCCGCTCTTGCCGCGCGCGCCGGTGAACTTGTTGAACACCATGCCGCCGCCAAGTGTGCAGGCATTCTTCTTTTCAAATGCGGATGCATAGGTCGGGTCAAATCCCGCGCTGACATCCGAGGAGAGCATCGTGCTCGCCGCCAGGCATCTGCGGAGGGTCATCGCACCGTCTTCGCCCATCAGACAAAGCAGCTCCGCGACGGTGTTCTCAAAGAACTTCGACTCCATGCCGGTCGCACCGACACTGCCGATCTCTTCCTTGTCGACCAGGATGCAGCACGCGGTTCTTGTGACATCCGGCACATGCGCCATGGCAATGTAGGAAGTATACGCGCAGACGCGGTCGTCCTGCCCGTAGGAGAGGATCATGCTGCGATCAAAGCCGGCATCGCGGGCCGCGCCGGCCGGCACGATCTCGAGCTCTGCGGAGATGAAGTCTTCCTCTTCCACGCCGTACATATCCTTCAGGATCTCGAGGACGCCCTTCTTCACAGCATCCTTGGCCGCTTTCTTCTCGTCTTTCTCATCCTTTTCTTCCCCGTCTTCCGGCTCGATGATGAGCGGGCGGTTGCCGATGATGATGTCGAGCGCCTCGCCTTCGATGACGGTCGCCGCTTTCTTGGTCATCTGCTCCTGGGAGAGATGGATCAGCAGGTCCGAAACGAAGAAGACCGGATCTTCCGGCTTTTCACCGACAGCAACCTTGACCGTGGTGCCGTCCTTCTTGACGAACACACCGTGGATGGCCAGCGGCAGGGTGACCCACTGGTACTTCTTGATGCCGCCGTAGTAGTGCGTATCGAGATAAGCAAAGCCGCCGTCCTCATAGAGCGGGTTCTGCTTGACGTCCATGCGGGGGCTGTCGATGTGCGCACCGAGGATGTTCATGCCCTCTTCGATAGGATCGGTGCCGATGTTGAACATCACGACGCCCTTGTTCATGTTGATGCGGTAAACCTTGTCGCCCGCGCTTAGCTTGGCGTCCGTGCCGATGAGAGACTCCATATCCTTGTAGCCGGCCTTCTCGATGTCCGCCTTGATGCGCTCGACGCACTCGCGCTCGGTCTTGCACTCGCTCAGGAAGTTCTTGTAGCCTTCGTTAAAATCCATGCAGGCCTTGATCTGCTCTTCCGTGTATTTTTCCCAGGTGTTCTTGTTTTCCATGTCTGTCCTTTCTGTCTTGTCTGAGAGATACGTTCTTTATGTCGTGCGCGGCGTTCCATTGCTGCCCGCAAGGTGCCTGCGCATTCGCTTGCCGTCTGCTATTATCTCACACTTTCCTCCCTTTTGGAATCGCTCCGCGGGGTTTTATCGAAGAATCGCCCCGCATCCGTCTACTTTTTGGAAACGAATGTTGAACGCCGGGAGGAATTGCGGTAGCATGAGCGGTGAAGTCATTTCCGTGAATGAGAAAGTTATGCAGCCCGTGATCTCCGACAAGCAAAACAGAACAGGCATCCTCTCCCTGCTGGCAGGCGGTTCGCTCTGCGGCACGCTGGGGCTGTTCTCCACGCACCTGCTCGCAGCCGGTGCCTCCTCGATGATGACCGCCTTCCTGCGGCTCTTTTTCGGGGCTGTTTTTGTGGCGCCGCTCGTGCTCATGTCCGCCGGGCTGCGCGCGTTCCGGCTCACGAAAAAAGAACTCGGCGCCGTCATCCTCATCGGGATCGTGGGGCTCGCGCTCAACAATTACTGCTACATGACCGCCATGCAGGAACTCGGCATTGCCTCGGCAGCCGTGCTGGACTACACCGCGCCGGGCTTTCTCGTGCTGCTGTCGGCGGTGTTCTTTAAAGATAAGCTGACCGTCCGCAAACTACTCGCCGTGCTCCTCAACTTCGGCGGCTGCGCCGTCATGGTGACGGGCGGCAACTTCAGCGAACTGACCTTCTCCCCGTTCGGGCTCGTCATCGGCCTGCTCGCCGGGCTGTCCTTCGCGCTCAACAATCTGTTCACCCGCGCCTTTGCGAAAGATATGGCGCCCTTCCCGCTGACATTCTACGGCTTTCTGTTCGGCGCCGTCGCGCTCGCTCCGCTCGTTGCGCCGTGGCACGGCTTTGGCTTTGCCGCCTCGCCGATCAACATCCTCGTTGTCTGCGGATTCGGACTCATCCCGACCGCCTGCGGCTTCGGCCTGTACTACAAAGGTGTGCTGGATGTGCGCGACAAGTCCATGGCGCCGGTCATCTCCTCGGTAGAGAACATCGTCGCCTGCCTGCTCGGCTTTGTCGTGCTCAGCGAATATTTCAATCTGTGGAAGGCCGCCGGCATCGCGATGGTGCTCGTCTCGATCTTCATGATCGCCCGCGCAGATAAAAAGACAGCTGCGTAACGCAGCTGCCCTCTATAACACATTGCAGATCCGCCGGCTTTTTTATAGTCCGTTGCAGATGTTCTCCGGGCGTTCGCCGCGCTCCATGCGCTCGATGTTCGCCCAGATATTGCGGTGCGCTTTTTTGAACATCGTCGAGGTGACGCCGCCGATGTGCGGGGAGAAGAAGACCCTGTCGCAGTACGGCGCGGGCAGATTCACGAGGGGGTGATCCGCCTGCACGGGCTCCGGCGCCAGGGTATCGATGCCTGCCCCGGCGATCTTGCCGCCGGTGATGGCCGCCACCAGCGCGTCGTTGTCCACGATCTCGCCGCGGGCTGTGTTGATCAGCCAGGCGGTGTTTTTCATTGTCTCAAAGAATCGCTCATCCGCCATGCCCGTCGTCTCTTCCGTGACCGGCACGTGCAGGCTGACGATGTCGCTCTGGGCGAGCAGTTCATCGAGCGGCAGATAGGACACGTGATAGAGCGATTCCTCTTCCACGGCGGCACGGTGACGCGCATAGTACACGACCCTGCAGTCAAACGCAGCCAAGCGCTTCGCTGTTTCCTTTGCGATCGCACCGAAACCGACGAGGCCGACCGTGCAATCGCCGAGCTCCAGAAAGCCTTCGACCATCATGCGCTCCTTGATCTCCATCTGCCGGCCTTCGCGCACCGCCCGTTCTCCCTCACGCGCATTGCGCAGGCACGCCAGCATCAGGAAGACCGCCTGTTCTGCGACCGCCGCTGCATTGGCGCCCTTGCAGTTGCAGACATAGACGCCGCGATGCGCCGCTTCCTGCCAGGCGAAGCTGTTGAACGCAACGCCCTCGGAGTGGATCATCTTAAGATGCGGCATCTGCTCGACCAGCGCCGCCGGAACATGTGCGACCGCATCGGCAATGAGATAGTCCGCGTCTTTGCCGGCCGCCAGGATTTCCTCCAGCGGTGCATTCATCGGAACATAGATCTTCTCCGCGGCGTCCGAGAACGGTGTATGCGGATCGTAGGTCTCATATCGTTTCTGGCTGCCCAGATGCAGAACTTTTACTGCCATTGTTTTTCCTCTTTCTTTCACATATTTGAATACGGCGTATTATGTACGATGCGGCACGCTTTGCACTGCGCCGCAAACCGCACGGCACGCACCTTATAACACCGACGAAATGCCGTTCATAAACAACTTCCCTGAAAGGTCAATCAGATCCTCCAGCGGGAGTTTCTTGCCGTCGGCGATCCACTGCCGGTAGATGTTCGAGCTCGTCAGGGCCAGGAACGTATTGATCACGTTCTGCTCCTCCTGCGAGTAGGCGGCGTACGGATTGTGCCGGCCCCGGTTGTGCCGCAGCATGGACATGAAGAATTTGTCCGCAAACTCGCGGTAGCTGGCGGAGCACACGATCTTCTCCATGTACGGTTCCTGCTGCGCCATGAAGGTGAAGAACACCCGGTTGACCTCCGTGAACGGCGCATCCGGCGGCAGGCTGTCGATGGCTTCGTAGTATTTGCCGGCCAGTTCCGAGAGGATGTCCTCGTACAGCGCCTCGATGCAGGTGTAGTGCAGATAGAATGTCTTGCGGTGGATCATGGCGCGCTCGGTGAGCTCCTTGATGGTGATCTCCGAGGCGTCCATCTCCAGCACCATCTGCTTGAAAGTCTCCTTGATGGCGTGCTGGGTCTTCTCCACGCGCAGGTCTTTTTTGCGTTCGAGCGGCATAGCGTCTCCTTTTACTGTCCACTTTTCAGAATGTGTGGCGTAATCGCCAAAACACATAATCTGGTGATGGTTTTTCCCGTCTGCCCTTATTATGATATCCACAGAACGATAAATCAACACGTGGATATTATACAGGAGGATGACATGGCAGAAAAAATCGTACAGACAGCCGGCAGAGATGCCCTCGGGGAATTCGCACCCGACTTTGCGCATTTCAACGACGACATTCTCTTTGGCGAGAACTGGAACAATGAAGACATCGACGTGAAGACGAGATGCATCATCACCGTCGTGGCACTGATGGCGCAGGGCGTGACGGACAATTCCCTGAAGTACCATATCACCAACGCGAAGAACCACGGCGTTTCGCAGAAAGAGATGGCTGCTGTGATCACGCACACCGCCTTCTACTGCGGCTGGCCGTTCGCCTGGGCGGTGTTCAACCTGGCGAAGGAAGTCTATGCGGAATAGCCTATGAAGAACATTATCATCACGGACGGCAGCGTCCGCATCCGGGCCACGCTCAACGACACCGTGGCAGCAAAAGACTTCGAAAAAAGACTGCCGTTCACGTGCAGCGGGAGCGATTACGGCATGGACTACTGCTGCAGCGCGGCCAATGGTATCTATGACCCGACCGAACTGCAGGCCGGCTGGAAGAACGGCGACATCAGTCTTTGCGGCGGCTGGTTCTCGCTGCTGTACGGCGGCGAGGAAGTTTCGGCAGAGTACAAGGACATGATGATCATCGGGCATATCCATGACGATGATCTGGCACTCGTCAAGAAGATGCCGGAGCGGGCCACACTGACAATCATCGCAGAATAAGGATCGCACTTCCGCGGAATGGCTGGAAGCCGTCTCCGAAGAAGACTATAATGCACTGTAGGAGCAGACACGCAGCTCCGATCATGAAAGAAAGAAGGTATTAAAGATGAGTAAGAAACTTGTTGCATACTTTTCCCCCACCGGCACGACCGCCGGTGCAGCCAAGGCCCTGGCAGAGGCAGCCGGCGCAGACCTCTATGAGATCCGCCCGGAAGTCCCCTATACCAGCGCAGACCTCAACTACATGGACAGACAGTCCCGCAGCTCGCTCGAGATGAACGACAAATCCTCCCGCCCGGCACTGGCGGATACCGATGCCCCGGTCGCGGATGCAGATGTCGTCTTCGTCGGCTTCCCGATCTGGTGGTACGTCGCGCCGACGATCATCAACTCGTTCCTCGAAGCCTATGACTTCAGCGGCAAGACCATCATCCTGTTCGCCACTTCCGGCGGCAGCGGTTTCGGCAAAGCCATGGACGGCCTCAAAGGCAGCGTCGCCCGCGACACCGTCATCAAGGAAGGCCAGGTGTTCCGCGGCAGACCGTCGGCAGCCGGTATGAAGACCTGGGTGGATTCGCTCGGTCTGTAAGGAATCGCTTAGTTAAAACAGAATTTATCGTTTTACGATAAAAAATGCTTGAATTACGATATCGTTCGTGCTATGATGCCCCTGAAAGCAGGAACAGGTCCTGCATGAAAAAGGAGGTATCCGCATGAGCGATTCTTTATATACCGACGCAATGTACGGCGATTCCAGATACCGGCACATCCCCTACCCACGGCTCGCGAAGTGGCTGCGCATCGCCGTCGCCCTGCTGACGATCCTCGGCACCGTGCTGTATTTCATCATGATCCCGGCGGAAGGCGGCGCTATGGCGGATGCGTATCCCGAATTCGCATACTGCTATATCCCGTGGCTCGCCATCCTCTGGTGCACGGCGATTCCTTGCTATGCCGCGATGATCTTCGCCTGGCAGATTGCCAGGGATATCGGGCAGGAGCATCCGTTCACCCACGATAACGCGCGCCGCGTCCGGCGCATCGGGCAGCTCGCCCTGGCGGACGTCGTCTTCTTCTTTGCGGCGAATGTCGTGATGGTGCTGCTGAACATGTCCCACTCCGGCATCGTGCTGGTCGCCCTGTTCATCTGCATTGCAGGCGCCGCATTTGTCGCGGCTGCCATGGCGCTCTCGCACCTTGTCGGGCGTGCCGCCGAGCTGCAGGAAGACAGCGATCTGACGATCTAGGAGGTGCGCCATGGGAGAGATCATTTTCAACATCGATGTCATGCTGGCGCGCCGCAAGATGAGCCTGACCGAGCTCGCTGACAGAGTTGGCATCACCATCGCCAACATGTCCATTCTCAAGACAGGCAAAGCCAAAGCCATCAAGGTATCCACCCTGATGAAACTCTGCGAGGTGCTGGAGTGCCAGCCGGGTGATCTGCTCGAGTACAGGCCGGCGCCGGATGAACCCGGTAACGAAGAAACCGCCGCTGCAGAACAGGCCTGACCGCAAGGAGATCTGTCATGAAGCACAGCACACCACCCGCGCCTGCGCGGCGCGCTCTCTTTCTGCGCCATCCTGTGGCAGTTGTCCTGCTCGGATGCCCCGCCATCGGGGCCGTCCTTTCCGTCATCACTGCCATCCTGACAACGATTGAATACGGGTATTCCGCAGCGTATCTGCTGCGTGACCTGCTCAGCGCGCTGCTCGCCGGGGCAGTCTTCGTCGGCGGGATGCTCCTCTTCCCCATCGTGGTGAGCATCATCGACTTTATAGGTGTCTTCAAAAGGCAAACGCCTGCAAGCCGCCGCACATTCCGTATCTTCGCCATTCTGACGATCATAATCGGTATCCTGTACAGCTTCCTATATATGATGTTCTCGAATGTCATGCCGAATGCCATGTGGAATGAGCAGCTCTACAACGCCGAGCGTCACCAGCCTGTCTGGACCGGCGGCCTCGGGCTGATCATAACACTGGCTGTCCTGGGGCTTGCCGGCTATATTGTCCTGTCCGCAGTCCGGATCGACCGGCTCCCGCCGCTTGTGGCCGCGCTCTCCATCGCCGCCATGTACCTCGGCATCATCCCGGCTGTGCTCTGGTGCCTGCAGCTCGGTCTGCCGCTGCTCGGCATCGGGCAACATGACTACGCCAGCCATGCGGATCTTTTCCTGTGCCTGCTTCCCTGCGACTATATCCTCCTCGTGATCGGGCTCATCCGGGACAAGATCCACGAATGGAATGAACGCGGCAGCAGGGACGGCTTCGTCCCGCTTGACGAAGAGCTGGCCGTGCGGCAGATGGCCAATGGTCGTCCGCTTCCCTTTGCTGCCCCGCGGTGGCGCCTGATTGCACGCCTTGACAGCTGGCTGACGAACAGCCGGCACTGGCCGCTTGGCGGACTGCTCCTGATGGTGCCGCTCCTCGGCATCCTGCTGGCTCTGCTCGCCCTGTTCGGCCAGTATCCGGACAGACTCGTGTGCGCCTGGACGGAGACCGCCGACTGGGGACTATCACAAAAGATCCCCCCGCAGAATGCATTCTACGATGAACACTATCTCTGCACAGTTGCCGCCGGCGGACACCGGAAGATCGTCCGCCCGATGCGGTACGGCGAACGGCACGGGCACAGGGTCGTGATCAACCGGCAGCTCTGCATCGCCAATGCCTTTGAAGACCTGCTGATGGAGCGCACCCCGCGGATGCACCGGCGGCTGAGGCGATTCTACGATACATACGGCTTCCCCCTGTCCCGGCTGATCCGCACAAAAAAAGCAGCCGACCTTGTCTGGCTGCTCATGAAACCGCTGGAGTGGCTGTTCCTTCTTGTGCTGTACCTGTTCGATGCTACTCCCGAGAACCGCATCGCCGTGCAGTACATGCCCGTACGGCAAGCAGCGCCCCGTTCACTAAAAAACAGAACTCCGGAGATGTGACCTCCGGAGTTTTTTTGCACGGCGGCAAAACACTATGCTAAACTGTTACTGACTGAAACCGGAACTGGAAGAGCAACCCGAACCCTTATCTGAAAAAGAAAGAGAATCCCATGGATATCCGCACCGAGATAAGAAAACGCAGACTCTACTTCGACGGCGGCACCGGCAGCATTCTGCAGGCAAGAGGCCTCAAGCCGGGCGAACTGCCCGAGACCTGGAACCTCTCGCATCCCGAGGAGATCGTCGCCCTGCACGCGGGCTATCTTGAGGCCGGCAGCGACGTCATCAACGCCAACACCTTCGGTGCAAACCGCCTGAAATATCCGGACAATCTCGAAGAGATCGTCACCGCCGCGGTGCAGCACGCCAAAGAGGCGCGCCGCCGCACGGGCCGTGAAGACGCCTTTATCACCATCGACATGGGCCCCACCGGCAAACTGCTGGAGCCGATGGGCGATCTTCCTTTTGAAGAAGCCGTCGCCCTGTACGGCGAAGTCGCACGCCTCGGGCAGCAAGCCGGCGCAGACCTCGTGCTGATCGAGACCATGTCCGACAGCTACGAGACCAAAGCCGCCGTCCTGGGCGCCAAAGAAAACACAGACCTGCCCGTCTTCGTGACGATGGTCTTTGACGAACACGGCAAGATGCTCACCGGCGGTACCCCGGAGTCCATGGTGGCCATGCTGGAGGGGCTGGGCGTCGATGCGCTCGGTGTCAACTGCAGCCTCGGCCCGAAACAGATGATCCCGGTCGTGACCAGACTGGTGGCGGCGAGTTCACTCCCCGTCATCGCCAACCCGAATGCAGGCCTGCCGCGCAGCGAGAACGGCGTGACCAGTTACGACATCGATGCGGACCAGTTCGCCGGCTATATGAGACAGCTCGCCGCCCTCGGCATCGCCGGCGCCGGCGGCTGCTGCGGGACCGGCCCGGAGCACATCCGCAAGACCATCGAGGTCTGCAAAGAGATCCCGTTCAAGGCGCCGCTGCTCAAAGAGCGGACCATTGTATCCTCCTTCTCCCGCGCCGTCGTGATCGGCGAAAAGCCGCTCCTGATCGGCGAACGCATCAATCCCAGCATCGGGAAGAAGATGCGCGCCTCCCTTGAGAAAGGAGAACTGGACACCCTGCTCGCAGAAGGGCTCCGGCAGGAGGATACCGATGCAGCGATCCTCGATGTCAACGTCGGCGTGCCCGATATCGACGAGCCCGCCATCCTGGCTGGCCTTGTTGCCAAACTCCAGACCACCACGGCGCTGCCGCTGTGTCTTGATACCAGCGATGCGGCAGCCATGGAGCGCGGCATGCGCATCTACAACGGCAAGCCCCTGCTCAACTCGGTCACGGGCGAGCAGGAAAAGATGGAAAAACTGTTTCCGCTCGTAAAGAAATACGGCGGCGTCATCATCGGTCTGCTGCTCGACGAAGACGGCATCCCCGATACGGCGGACGGGCGCATCGCCATCGCGAAGAAAATCTACGAAACCGCCGCCTCTTACGGCATCGACAAAAAAGACATCGTACTCGACCCGCTTGCCCTGACCATCTCCACCGGCGGGCGCAACGGCCTGGTCACGCTGGAGACGATCAGGCGCATCCGGGACGAACTGGGCGGGCACAGTGTGCTCGGCGTGAGCAACGTCTCGTTCGGACTGCCCTGCCGCGACCAGCTGAATGCGCAGTTCCTGTCCCTGGCCATGCAGAACGGTCTGTCACTGGGCATCGTCAATGTCCTCGACCCGCATATCCGTCTGGCCTATCATACGTATCTGGCGCTGACCAACCAGGACCCGAACTGTCTTGACTATATCGCGCTCGCCGAATCGCTGCCCGCACCGGCCGCTGCCGCTTCGGCGGTCACCACCGGCGCAGCCGGCTCCAGATCCGCTGACGAAACGGCCCCCGGCGCTGTATCAAAAGCAGCCGCTCCCGGCGACCTCACGCTGTATGCCTGCATCGTCCGCGGCATCGAAAAACTCGCCGCCGAGAAGACGAAAGAGGCGCTTGACGAGGGCGTCCCGCCGATGACGGTTGTCAACGACATCCTCATCCCGGCGCTCGATGAGGTCGGCAAAGGCTTTGAGGACGGCAGCCTCTTCCTGCCGCAGCTGCTGATGGGCGCGGAAGCCGCCAAAGCCGCCTTCGCCGTGATCAACGAGTCGATGCAGGATCTGGTGCAAGAGCAGAAAGAAAAAGTCATCCTCGCCACGGTCAAGGGCGATATCCACGACATCGGCAAGAACATCGTCAAAGTCCTGCTCGAAAACTACGGCTACCAGGTCATCGATCTCGGCAAGGACGTCGATCCGCAGGTGATCGTCGACGCGGCGCTGAAGGATGACATCAAGGTCGTGGGGCTGAGCGCCCTCATGACCACCACCGTCGGCAGCATGGAGGACACCATCCGCCTGCTGCGCGAACAGAAAAAAGATACCCTTGTCGTCGTTGGCGGCGCGGTTCTCAACGAGGAATACGCCGGCCGCATCGGCGCGGATAAATATGCAAAAGACGCCATGGCCACTGTCCACTTTGCAGACCAGGTATTTGAATCAATCAGGAGATAATCTATGCTGCACGTATTTGATATCGACGGAACACTTCTCGACAGCATGCCCATGTGGAATCGCCTTCCGCTCGAGCTGCTCGGCCGCCACGGCATCCATATCGAGGCCGGCAGTGAGGAAGCCGTCAGGATCTTTAAAAAACTCGACCCCATCACCAGCGAACAGGGCGCTGCCTGGATCAGCGAAGCGTATCTTCCCGACATGACGCCGGAAGAAGTCTATCAGGAGATGACGGCGTATCTGGCAGCGCAGTACAGAGAGATCCTGCAGCCGTATCCGGATACCCTCGATACGCTCCGCGGGCTGCACGAAGCCGGCGAACGGATCGTCGCCTTCTCTTCGACGGATGCACCGCTGCTGGAGATGACGCTCGCCCGCATCGGCGTACTGGACTGGTTTGAAGCGATCTACACGACACCCGAGATCGGCTACAACAAAGTCAGCCCGATGGCATTCGCGGAAGTGGCGAAGCGCGCCGGCGTCAAGCCGGAGGACATGATCGTCTACGAAGACACGGACTTTGCGATCGCAGCCGCGACCGTCGCCGGGTGCCTGGTGATCAACTGTGCCCATTGACGAAGGCCCCGCCTGCACGATAGAATAGGCGCATGGAAAAACTGACCTTACGCGAACATCTTGGATACGGATCGGCCTCACTGGGCGATTCTATAACCTATGTATTCGTAGGGTCTTTTTTAATGTTCTTTCTGACCACGATCGCGGGACTTGCGCCTGCCACCGCGGGCACGATCTCCGCGCTCGGGGCGGTCTTCAGCGCCGTGTCAAACCCCATCATCGGGTACTTTTCCGACAGGGTCTATACGCGGCTCGGCAGACGGCGTCCCGCCCTGCTTGCCTTCGCCCTGCCGCTCGGGCTTGCCGTCACGCTGCTCTTTACGAATGTGCCGTTCACGCCGGCCGTCAAAGGGATCTATTACTGCGTGATGCTGCTCGCCTTCTGGGTCTGCTATACCGGATTCTTTGTTCCCTACAATGCGCTGGGCGCTGACTATACCACGGATTACGACGACCGCACCAGGCTTCGCCTGTTCGCAGCGATGTTCAATAGCATCGGCAATCTGATCAGCCTCGGTGTGCCGGCAGCGCTCTCCGCAGTGCTGATCGCTCACGGAATGGGAGAAGGCCCGGCATGGACCAGTGTCGGCGGGCTGATCGGCCTGTTCGCCACCGTGACCATTCTGATCACCTTCTTTGCATCGAAAAAGAAAGACCCGCCCTGCAGGATGCCGGACAGCATGAAAAAAGAGCCTTTCCGGCTCGGACGGCTCTTTGCGGAGTATCTCAGCATCGCCAAGCTGCCGCCGGTGCGCTGGCTGATCCTCGCGAGCGTCACCAGCCTGATCGCCTATACGATGATCATGGCGGACGTGGTGTATTACCTGACGTACTGTCTGTCCCTGCCGGCCGCCAGCGTGTCGCTGTACCTGCTGCTGCAGACGGTCTTCCGCATCGCGATGCTGCCGCCGCAGGGAAAGATCGCCGCGCGGGTCGACAAGCGGCAGACGATTATTCTGTTCAATCTGTTTGCTGTTGCCGGGCTGGCTTTCACCCGGGTGCTCGCTTCTTCCTCAGTCCCCGCCATCCTCTTCTTCGAGCTGCTGGCAGCGATCGCGACCGGCACCTACTGGGCGATCATGCCATCCATCTACTACGATATCTGCGACTACGACCGGCTGCAGAGCGGCCGCCAGCGCCAGGGCACCATCGTGTCCTTCCAGGGGCTGGTCGAAAGCATCGCCGCCGGCGCAGGGTCTCTTCTTCTGGGGCTGCTTCTCCAGATGGCGGGATTTGACGGCAGCGCAGCCGTACAGAGCGCAAGCGCGCTGGCGTGGATCCACAACTGCGTCACCATCGTGCCGTCCATCTTCCTGGTGCTCGCCTGTGTCTCCATCTACAAATATCCGATCACGCGGCAGGTCTACGACGGCATCCAGCAGGAACTCATGACGCGCGATCCGGAGTAGCATGCCCGGGGAAGACGGTCTTTAATATCTGCCCGTCAGCATGGCCTCCTTCATGCGCCGCACGTAGAGCGCTACGTACGCCGGCGCTGCTTTTCCGTACTCCGCGATGAGTTTGACGATCGCGGACCCGACAATGACACCGTCCGCTTGCGCCGCCATCTTTGCGGCCTGCTCCGGTGTTGAGATCCCAAATCCGACCGCACAGGGAAGATCCTCCCGGCCGCACGCTGCAGCGGCCTCTTTTGCCTTGCGCACGATCGCGCCGATGTCCGTTGTGATCGCGCTCCGCACCCCCGTGACGCCGAGACTCGACACCACGTACAGAAATCCGTCCGCCTCCTGTGCGATCCGGCTGATCCTGTCCTCCGATGTCGGGGCGACCAGGCTGATCAGCGCCATATCGCGCGCCCGCAGGGCCGGTGCAAAGTCTTCCTTTTCCTCAAAGGGGACATCCGGCAGGATCAAGCCGTCGATGCCGCAAGCCACGCATTGATCGAGGAATCGCTCTGTTCCGTACGAATACACGACATTGGCGTACGTCATGAACACCATGGGCACCTCTACGGGCGGGACCTGTTCCCCTTCGCCCTGGCGCAGCTGTCTGACCATGGCAAAGATTTTGTCCGTCGTCACGCCGCCGGACAGAGCACGAAGGTTGGCCTCCTGGATCGTGGGGCCTTCCGCTGTCGGATCGGAGAACGGGATGCCCAGTTCAATGAGACTGGCACCTGCTTCCGCCATCGCACGGACGATCTCTTTCGTTGTCTCAAGATCGGGATCTCCGCAGGTGATAAAAGGGATGAAGGCTTTGCCGTCTGCAAAAGCGCTGCGGATCGCTGCTGTTCCTCTATTCATGGATATCCTCCCCTCTGTATCTGGCGATGGCTGCACAGTCCTTATCGCCGCGCCCGGACAGGGTGATGACAATGATCTGGTCTTCTCTCATCGCCGGTGCGATCTTCATCGCGTGCGCCACAGCATGCGCTGATTCGATCGCCGGAATGATGCCTTCCGTGCGCGCCAGATACTCGAAGGCCTGAACCGCCTCCTCATCCGTGACGGGCACGTATTCCGCCCGGCCCGTATCATGCAGATACGCATGCTCCGGCCCGATGCCCGGATAGTCCAAACCCGCCGAGATCGAATAGACCGGTGCGATCTGCCCGTAGGCATCCTGGCAGAAATACGACTTCATGCCGTGGAAGATCCCCTCGCGTCCCGTGGCGATCGTCGCCGCCGTCTCGAAGGTGTCCACGCCTCTTCCGGCCGCCTCGCAGCCGATCAGGCGTACATCTTCATCCTCAAGAAAATGATAGAACGTCCCGATCGCATTGCTGCCGCCGCCCACGCAGGCGAGGACGGCATCGGGGAGCCGCTCTTCCTTTTCCAGGATCTGCGCGCGGATCTCCTGCGAGATGACCGCCTGGAAGTCGCGCACGATCGTGGGGAACGGGTGCGGCCCCATGACGGACCCCAGGCAGTAGTGGGTATCCGCAATGCGGTTGGTCCATTCGCGCATCGCCTCCGAAACGGCGTCTTTAAGCGTGGCGGTCCCGCTCTTTACCGGGATCACCTCCGCCCCGAGAAGCCGCATGCGGTAGACATTGAGCGCCTGCCGGATGGTGTCCTCTTCGCCCATGAACACGACGCATTCCATATCCAGCAAGGCCGCTGCCGTCGCCGTTGCAACGCCGTGCTGCCCGGCGCCCGTCTCCGCGATCAGCCGCGTCTTGCCCATCTTTTTGGCGAGCAGCGCCTGCCCCAGGACGTTGTTGATCTTGTGCGCCCCGGTGTGGTTCAGATCCTCTCTTTTCAGATAGATCTTCGCCCCGCCCAGGTCCTTTGTCATCTTCTCCGCATAGTACAGGCGGGACGGCCGCCCCGCGTATTCATTCAGAAGTTCTGTCAGTTCTGCCTGAAAAGCCGGATCCGCCTTGTATTTCTCATACGCTTCCTCCAGCTCTATGACCGCATTCATCAGTGTTTCGGGAATGTACTGCCCGCCGTGCACACCAAATCTTCCTCGTGACATCGTGTTACTCTCTTTCTTTCGCCTGTTTACAGGTCTTTTGTTATGCGTTTCTGACCGCTTCCATAAAGGCGCGGCATTTCTCTGCATCCTTATATCCATCTGTTTCAAGAGAAGAGCTGACATCCACCGCAAACGGTGCGAATGTCCGGATCGCCTCTCCTACATTCTCCGCAGACAGCCCGCCGGCAAAGAACATCCGCGGACGGATCAGTGCAAGCGCCGGGCTCTTTGCTGCGACCGCCCAGTCGAAGACCTCCCCGCCGCCGGCCGCGGCGTCCAGCATCACGTACTCCGCAGAGGATGATGCCGCCCGGCTGAGATCGATCTCATCGCGCACCATGAACGTTTTGATGATCGGCAGATTCCCGCCGTCCGGGGCATTGCCAGACTGCTTCTTAAGACTCTCCCGCAGCTCCCGCATATAGATCTCATCCTCGCTGCCGTGCAGCTGGATCATATCGACCGCACCGCTTCTGGCGGTCCTGATCACATCCTCGAGCGGCGCTTCATAAAAGACTCCGACCGCAGGGATCGCAGGATCCAGCATGTGGCGCAGATCGAGCGCCTGCTGGACCGATAGATACCGGTGGCTCTTCGGGTAGAAGACAAACCCCGTATAGGACGGCTGCAGTGCATTGACGATGGCCGCATCTTCTTTGCGGCGCAGTCCGCAGAGTTTCACTTTCGTAATCGCCAAGACCAATCCTTCCTTTCCGTTTCACAAATGCCTGCTTCCTTCATTCCCGGCTGTTACAGCAGGCTTGCCAGTTCCGCCAGTTTTGCGCTTTTATCCGGCGCCCGCATCAGCGATTCTCCGACCAGGCACGCCCGGATCCCGTTGTCGTACAGCAGACGGACATCCTCCGCCGTCTTCACGCCGCTCTCCGCCACGAATACCGTTCCGGCCGGTGCATACTGCCGCAGGGACAGACTGTTTGAAAAGTCCACGGAGAAATCCCGCAGGTCCCGGTTGTTGACCCCGATGATCCGCGCCCCGACCTTTGCCAGGCACTCGACCTCTGCGGCATCATGTGCCTCACACAGCGCAGAGAGCCCGACGGATCGGCAGATGGCCAGATCCTCTTCGATCTCCTCTTCGGAGAGAATGGAAGCGATCAGCAGCACCGCCGAAGCGCCAGCCGCCTTCGCCTCGTAGATCATGTACGGATCCACCGTGAAATCCTTGCGCAGGCACGGCACGGACACCGCCGCCGCAATTTCTTCCAGATAGGACAGCTGCCCGAGGAACCACTTCGGCTCCGTCAGCACAGAGAGACATGCTGCCCCGGCCTGGTCATATTCCTTCGCAATCTGCAGATACGGATACGCTTCCGCGATGATGCCCTTGGACGGCGACGCCTTCTTGCACTCGCAGATAAAGCGCATGCCCGGCGCACGCAGTGCCGCTTCAAAGGGCAGCACACCGGCACCGCCGTTCTCTTCTGATGCCGCTCCAGCGGCCTGCTCCTGCGCATACCGTTGCTCCGCCCGCCGGCGCATCTCGCTGAGGGGAACGTCCCGTTTTGCTGCGGCAACGCGCTCCTTCGCATGTGTCGCGATCACCTGCAGGATGTTGGCTGTTCCCGCCGTTTTATCTTTCCCTGTCATCACGCATTGCTCGCTTTCACAAATGCATCCAGTTTTGCCAGCGCCGCGCCGCTGTCGATCAGCTCCTGTGCCATGCTGATGCCTGCCGCAAGGCTGTCTGCCTTTTCCGCCACATACAGCGCCGCCCCCGCGTTCAGGACAGCCGTGTCGCGCTTCGGTCCCCTGAGCTCGCCGGCCAGGATCCCGCGCGTTGTGGCGGCATTTTCCTCCGGCGTGCCGCCGGCAATATCCGCCTTGGTGCATCTTTCAAATCCAAACTCCTCCGGTGTGATCCGGAAGGTCCGGTAATAGCCGTCTTTGATCTCGCACGCAGTCGTTGCGTCGCTGAGAGAAATCTCATCGAGTTTGTCGTTGCCGTAGACAACCAGCCCGCGTCTGACGCCCAGGTTCGCCAGGACCTTGGCGAGCGGCTCGACGAGGTATTCATCGTATACGCCGAGCAGGAATCGCTTTGGCGAAGCGGGATTGGTCAGCGGTCCCAGGATGTTGAACACCGTGCGGAACCCGAGTTCCTTTCTGACCGCGCCGACATACTTCATCGAGGCGTGATAGTGCTGCGCAAAGAAGAAGCAGAATCCGACCTCCTCGAGGAGCTCTCTGCACTTTTCAGGGGGCAGCGCGATGTTCGCGCCCAGCGCCTCCAGGCAGTCCGCTGTCCCGGAGAGCGAAGAGGCCGCACGGTTGCCGTGCTTGGCGACCTTTGCCCCACCTGCCGCGGCAATGAACGCCGCCGTCGTCGAGATATTAAAGCTCTTTGCCCGGTCGCCGCCGGTCCCGACGATCTCCATGACATCCATATCTGTGTCCAGCTTCGTCGCGTGGTCGCGCATCGCTGCGGCGCAGCCTGCGATCTCCTCGATGGTCTCCGCCTTGGTGCTCTTTGTGGAGAGCGCCGCGAGGAACGCGGCATTCTGTGTCTGGCTCGTATTGCCGTCCATGATCTCATTCATGACGGTGTACGCCTCGTCGTAGGTGAGGTCCTCTTTGTTGACGATTTTCTCGATGGCTTCTTTGATCATTTTCTTTCTCCCTTTCTCACTTTCTTTTCGATCCGGCCTGTCTTCACATTTCCGGATCCGGCTGACTTGCAGCAATGCCTGTGCATCAATAAAAATCCCCGGCGATTACTGCCAGGGACGAATACTTCTATCCGCGGTGCCACCCTGTTTTACAGCGCCTGGCATATATACACCCTATAGGTGTTATCCTGCCTGCTCTGCACACTTTGCGGGATACCATCATATCCCCGGCAACTGACGTATGCCTGCACGTCGTGGAATACTCAGCGGAATCGCCCTTTCAGATGCGCCTCAGCTTTTGACCACGCCCTCAGCGGTCCATTTGACGGTTTGTTTTCTGCCCGGCTCTCAGCTGCCCGGGCTCTCTGTGAGAGCATCGCCGCCTTTATCTCCGCGTCAACGGTTTGGTGGTATTCAATTACGATTATTAAACGCCTGCTGGTTGTCTTTGTCAAGCGATTATCTGAAAAATGCACAGTTACCCGGTAAAAAAGACCCCCCTCATCTTTGAGGGGGACAACCGTTCTTATACCATCTGAATCTGGCAGGACCGCATCGTCTCCAGCGCCGCCGCGTGCTTTTCGGGGGTGACCCCGGCGCAGCAGGCCGGATCCACGGAGATCTTCATCTCCGGCAGCACCGCCTTGAGGAGCAGGGCGTTAGATACTACGCAGATGTCTGTGCACAGCCCGATGAGTTCGGCTTCCAGTGCCCCGCCGGCGGCTTCCTCCGCCTGCGCCATTTCTCTGACCGCCTCTGCCAGCGCGGTCGATCCGAAGGTGGGCTTGTCGAAGATCTTCGCGCCGGGTGCCTGCGCCATCACATCCGGCCGGATCTGCCAACCGTCCGTTCCCTCGATGCAGTGTTCAACAGGCAGGTATCTGCCCTCCTGCGATGCCAGATAGTTTTCGGGATGCGTGTCGCGGGTGAAGAAGACATCCTCTTCAGGATACGACGCGATCTTGGCTTTGACGTTCTCAACAATGCCAACCGCTTCGGGCGTGCCGAGCGCCCCGTCGATAAAGTCGTTCTGCATGTCCACGACGATCAGTATTTTTCTCATCTCCGTCTCCTCTCTATAGAACTTCCGGAAGAAGCGCTTCCATTGCCTCCACGCTGTCTACAAATACAGCGTTGGCGCGTTCATGTGCCGCCATGTAGCCCGCCTGCACCATCGCATCCAGCATGGCCCGCATCGGTTCGTAATAGCCGTTGATATTGAGAAATACGCACTTGCCGGCGATCAGGCCCAGATTGCAGTGCGCGAGCGATTCCGCGATCTCCTCCAGTGTGCCCGTGCCGCCCGGCATCGCGACAAACAGATCGCCCAGCTCGTTCATCATGGTCTTGCGCTCCGCCATGGTCTCGGTCATGCGCATATCTTCGACCGCCGGGTTAGCCCATTCGCGCTCCACCATGAATCGCGGGATGACGCCGATGACCTTGCCGCCCTCTTCCAGCGCACCGCGGGAGAGTCCGCCCATCATGCCGATGGCGCCGCCGCCGTACACGACGGTGTGGCCGTGCTTTGCGATCGTGCGGCCGAGCGCTTCAGCTGCTGCAACATATGCGGGATCGGATCCGGGATGCGCCCCGCCGTAGACTGTAATGTTCATGGAAATCCTTTTGCTTTCGTTATCGATACTGTGACTGGTTGTGCCCTACAGAAGCGGTGCGATGAACCGCAGCACGACGTTCCACACACGGGTCCTGACGGGTCTGCCGGTCCGGTACTGCTCGGTCATCTCGCGGCACTGCCGGAAACACCGGTCGAAGTCCCGCTTGATGTCCCATACCGCATCGCAGTCATAGAGCAGGCAGCCGTCCTCAAAGTGGTGATAGAGGCTGCGGTAGTCGAGGTTGATGGTGCCGCACGTGGCGACCTTGCCATCGGAAACGCACTGCTTCGCGTGGCAGAACCCCGGCGCATACTCGAAGATCCGCACGCCGTGACGCACGAGATTTGCATAGTACGAGCGCGTACAGCCGTAGACGATCTTCTTGTCCGGGATGCCCGGCGTAATGATGCGCACGTCGACACCCCGCTTGGCCGCAAGCGCCAGCGCCTGGTTCATCTCATCCGTGATGATGAGGTACGGGGTCATGAAATAGATATAGTCCTGCGCGTTGGCGATGATGTTCATGTAGACGTTCTCGCCGACCTGCTCATCGTCGATCGGATTGTCCGCATAGGGCTGCACGTAGCAGTGTTCCTTCGCGGTGTATTCGATGGGATACAGGAACCGGTCAAAGCTCGTGTCGTCGATGTCGCTGTCCTTGACGGCGTTCCACATCTCGAGGAACATGACCGTCATGCTGCGGACCGCCTCGCCCTCCAGCCGGATGCCGGTGTCCTTCCAGTACCCGTACGGATGGGTGATGTTGAAGTACTCGTTGGCGATGTTGTATCCGCCGGTGAAGCCGATGATCCCGTCCACGACCGTGATCTTGCGGTGGTCGCGGTTGTTGAGGAACATATTCACGAACGGCAGCATCGGGTTGAACACGCGGCAGTGGATGCCGTCGCCCTCGAGCCGTTTGACAAAATCCGTGCTGATAAAGCCGATGCTCCCGATGTCATCGTAGAACACGCGCACCTCAACGCCTTCCTGCGCCTTGGCACGCAGGATCGCACGGATCTCCGCGAAGGACTCCGCATCCTCGATGGCGTGGTATTCCATGAAGATAAAGTTCTTTGCACCGCGGAGCGCTTCCTTCTGCGCCTCGATGCCGGCCGTCGCGTCGGGATAGAATGTAACATCCGTGTTCTTGTAGATCGGGTACTTCGCGTAGTCGTAGATGTACCGCGCCATATTGGCGACCGCCGCATCCCTGCGCTCGATCTCCTCGAACGTCGCCTGGTCCTGCATGAGCTCCGGGTAGAGCTTGGCGTCGATGTCTTCATACCGCCGGCGCATTCTCGTGGTCGATCCGGTAAGACCGAGCAGCAGATACAATGTTGAGCCGAGGACCGGGAATGCCATGACGATCATCAGCCACGGCATCTTCATGCTCGCTGTCTGGTACCGGCTGAAGATCGCCAGCGCCAGCACAGCGGCCAGCACACGTGTGCCCGCAGAGATCCAGGGATAGTTGTCGTTCAGCATGTCGAACAGCACCAGGACCCAGACGATCTCGATGACGATCGCGAGCGCGACAAAGATCAGGCGCATGAGGCCGTTCTTGACGGAGGCTTTGTTCTCATACGTCTGCTCCTCGTAGCCGCGCGGTCTGCGGTGCTCAGGGACCAGGCTTTCCTGCGCATTCACAGGCGCATCGAAAGCGGCCTGGTCTTTCGTATTCAGCTTATCTTCGTTAGGGGTCGTCTGCATGGTTTGATTATACCATAAAAGTGCCGCCCGGTATGCAGGCGGCACTTTTGTCACGTGTTCTTTACAGCAGGTTCTTGATGATGTCGCTGAAGTCGAATGTCGCGAAGTAGTCCTTCGGCGTTTCGGCACGGCGGATCATATCGAAGGTGCCGTCCTCGTGGAGCAGGATCTCCGCGGAGCGCAGCTTGGCGTTGTACTGGTAGCCCATGGAGTAGCCGTGTGCGCCAGCGTCATGGATGAACAGGTAATCGCCCATGTCGATCTTCGGCAGCGCGCGGTCTTTGGCGAACTTGTCGCTGTTCTCGCAGAGCGAACCGGTGATGTCGTAGACGTGGTCGCACGGTGCATCTTCTTTGCCCAGCACGGTGATGTGATGGTACGCATCGTAGATGGCCGGACGCATCAGGTTGGCCGCGCACGCATCGACGCCGATGTATTCTTTGTAGATGTGCTTCTCATGGATCGCCTTGGTGACAAGACCGCCGTAGGGACCGAGCATGTAGCGGCCCATCTCGGTGTAGATCGCCACATCGTCCATGCCTTCCGGTCCGAAGACCTCGTCGTAGACTTCGTGGACGCGCGCACCGATGACGGTGATGTCGTTCGGGGTCTGGTCGGGCTTGTACGCGACGCCGACACCGCCGGACAGGTTGATGAACGCGATCTCAACGCCGACCGCCTTCTTCAGGCGGACCGCCAGCTCGAACAGATCCTTCGCGAGCTGCGGATAGTAGTCGTTGGTGACGGTGTTGCTCGCGAGGAACGCGTGGATACCGAACTTCTTAACGCCCTTTTCCTTCAGGATGCGGAACGCCTCAGTCATCTGCGCCTCGCTCATGCCGTACTTCGCATCGCCGGGGTTGTCCATGATGCCGTTGGTCAGCTTGTAGACGCCGCCCGGATTGTAGCGGCAGCACATGATCTCGGGCAGTGTGCCGAGCGCCTTCTCGATGTGCTCGACATCGGTGAAGTCATCGAGGTTGATGATGCCGCCGGCCTCCGCGCAGAACTGGTACTCTTCGTACGGTGTGACGTTGGAGCTGAACATGATCGGCATGTCGAGCTCTTTGGCCAGCATCAGTTCGGGCAGGGACGAGCAGTCGCAGCCCATGCCATACTCCTTCAGGATGTTCAGGATGTACGGATTTGGCGTCGCCTTGACGGCGAAGTATTCACGGAAGCCCTTGTTCCATGCGAACGCTTCGTTGACGCGCTTCGCGTTCTCACGGATGCCCTTCTCATCATAGAGATGGAACGGGGTCGGGTAGACGGCCGCGATTTCCTTGACTTTTTCCAGTGTTACAAATGGTTTCTTTGCCATAGTCTTTTCCTTCTTACTCTGTGTGTGAACGGTTTCTCCTGCTATTCAAACAGCGCCGGCAGATCTTCCTGCCCGAGCGTTTTGATGCCTCTTTCGGCGAGCAGCCTGCTGGCCGCCTCGTTGTCCGTCACGCGGAACGCGATGCATGCGCTGTTGGCTTTCTTCGCCAGGAACGCATACGTGTATTCGAGGTTGATGCCCGCATCGCCCATGGTGTCGAGCAGGTCGACGAGCGCACCGGGTTTGTCCTCGATGGCCACGGCGATGACCGGGGTCAGGGAGCAGATATAGCCCCCGTCTTTGAGCACCTGCACGGTGGTCATCGGATCATCCGTGATGACGCGGACGATGCCGAAATTCTCGGTCTCCGCCAGGGACAGCGCGCGCAGATCGATGTTGTTCTTCTGGAGCAGCTTCGTAAAGGCGGCCATGGCGCCGGGGCGATTCTCCAGGAATACGGAAATTTGCTGGATGTTCATGATATTTCCTCCTTGCGCTGAGCGATTCCTAGTACAGATTTCTCTTGTCGATGACGCGCTGGGCCTTGCCCTCGCTGCGGATGATGCTCTTCGGAGCGACCAGCTTGACATCGCAGTAGATGCCGAGCATGGACTTGAGTGCGCCGACGAGTTCCTTTTCCTTCTTGGAGACTTCGGTCAGGCTGTCGGAGAACATCTCCGGTGTCATCTCGACCTGGACCTCGATGTTGTCGCTGGTCTTGACGCGCGTGACGATGATCTGGTAGTTCGCCGGGTAACCCTTGTTCATGAGCACGGTCTCGATCTGGCTCGGGAAGACGTTGACGCCCTTGACGATCATCATGTCGTCGCTGCGGCCCATCGGCTTGTGCATGCGGACGTGCGTTCTGCCGCAGGCGCACGGTTCGTAGTTGAGCTGGGTGATATCCTTGGTACGGTAGCGCAGGAGCGGGAAGGCTTCCTTTGTAATCGCCGTGAAGACGAGCTCGCCCTTCGAACCCTTCGGGAGCACCTCGCCGGTCTTCGGATCGATGATCTCGGGGATGAAGTGGTCTTCGCAGATGTGCATGCCGGCCTGCTCTTCGCATTCGAAGCTGACGCCCGGGCCGGACAGCTCGGTCAGACCGTAGATGTCGTACGCCTTGATGCCGAGGCTCTGCTCGATGTCGTGGCGCATCTCTTCGGTCCACGCCTCTGCGCCGAAGATGCCCGCCTTCAGTTTGATCTGGTCGCGCAGCCCTCTCTCGTGAATACTCTCCGCGAGGTACGCCGCGTACGACGGGGTGCAGGCAATGATCGTCGCTTCAAGGTCGACCATGAACTGCAGCTGCCGGTCGGTGTTGCCGGAGGACATGGGCAGTGTCATGGCGCCCATCTTGTGCGCGCCGCCGTGCAGACCTGCGCCGCCAGTGAACAGACCGTAGCCGTAGCAGACCTGGACGACGTCCTTCTTCGTGCCGCCCGCTGCAACGATGGCTCTGGCGCAGCAGTCCTCCCAGAGGTCGATGTCCGCCTGCGTGTAGAACGCGACGACTCTGCGGCCGGTGGTGCCGGAGGTGGACTGGATGCGGACAACATCATCGAGCGGTGTGCCCAGGAATCCGTACGGATATTCTTCTCTCAGGTCGTCCTTGGTGACAAACGGAAGCAGATGCAGATCCTCGATGCCCTTGATGTGTCTGGGCTCGACGCCAAGCGCTTCCATCTTTTTGCGGTATGCCGGAACGGTGTTGTACACGCGCTCCACCGCTTCGACAAGCCGTGCACTCTGCAGCGCTTCGATGTCCTCGCGCGGCATCGTCTCGATCTCCGGATGGTGGTAATTTCCCATAGTGATACCTTTTCTTTCTTATTCGGTTAGCAATACAAAACGATTATTCTTAATAATATAACAGAGCGACTCCTCTGACAATAAGGAATCGCTCTTGCTGACTGTCTTTTCAACCCTTCCGTCTATACGCCCTCCTCCGGCGGCGGGATGGTGTCCGACCGCGGAGAAAGAAGTCCCGGATGCTTTCTTTCGAGCGCCGCCTCCGCCGCGGCTTCGGCTGCTCTTACAGGGTCATAGCCGACCGCTGCTTCTGAATGATCCACCGCCGGCTCCGCAGCGGCTTCTCTGCCCGGCAGACGGTCCGCCAGTGCACGTTCTGCAGCTTCTTCGGCAGCCCGCACCGGATCGTACGCTGCGCCGCCGTTTTCGCGCTGCACCTGTGCTTCGCGCCACTTCACGAGCGTGGTCTTGCGGAAGATGTAGTATGCGATGGTCATCATGACCGCTGTTGCGATCCAGCTCGCCGGGTAGACCGCCATCAGCGATTCATACGTGCCCATCTGGCGGAAGACCGTGTAGACCCAGATCACACGGACACCGACGATGCCGCCGATCGAGATCAGCGCCGGGATGAGCGACCTGCCGTAGCCGCGCATCGCACCGGAGAGTACTTCGATGCAAACGTTGATCGGCTCCGGGATGAGGATAAAGAGCAAACGGACATAGCCGAGCGCGAGGACCGTCGGGTCACCGTTGAAGATCGACAGGAACTGCTTGCCGAAGAGCAGCAGGATGGCAGCCAGGATGATGGTCATCGCCTGGTCCTGCGCCAGTGCGATCCAGAACACCTTGCGGCAGCGGTCGTACTTGCCGGCGCCGAAGTTCTGTCCGATGAAGGTCGTGCAGGCCTGCCCGAACGCGTTCAGAATGAAGAACGCGAAGATTTCTACGTTGAAAGCGGCTGAAGACGCCGCCATATAGTCTGCCCCCAGCCCGTTGATCGCAGACTGGATGACGATGTTGGCGATCGAGAAGACCGTGCTCTGTACGCCGGCCGGGATGCCGATCACGAGGATCTCCTTGAGCACGCTGCCGCGCACATGGAAGTCGCGCTTGTGGATCGAGGTCGGCCCCTTGACACGGGAGAGGAAGAACAGCAGCATCGAGGAACTCACGATGTTCGCAACGACGGTCGCGATCGCGACGCCTTCCACGCCCATGCCGACGACAAGGACAAAGAACAGATTGAGCCCGACGTTGACGATACCGGATGTCGTGAGGCACAGAAGCGGCGTGCGCGTGTCCCCCTGGCTGCGGAAGATCGCAGACAGGAAGTTATACAGAAGGATGATCGGCAGACCGCACAGATAGATGCGCATGTACAAAAGCGACATCGGATAAACTTCCGGCGGCACGTCCATCATGTGCAGCAGCGGCCCGATGACCATCTGCCCGACGCCCGTCATGACCAGCCCGCTCACGACCGCAAACACCAGCGATGTATAGACGGCTGACCGGATCCTCTTGCGGTCCCGGCGCCCGGTGTATTTGGCGATGACGACGTTCGTCCCTAAGGAAACGCCGACGAACAGATTGACCAGCAGCCCGACGACCGGCGCATTGCTGCCGACCGCCGCCATGGCTTCCTTGCCGACGAACTGGCCGATGACCGCCACGTCCGCGGCATTAAATAGCTGCTGCAGGATGCCGGTGAGCGCGAGCGGCAACGCAAAGAGAAAGATCTTGCTGCCCAGAGATCCGTTGATCATGTCTATCGCGTTTTTATCTCTTCTGTCTTTCCCCATTTATGTCTTTCACTCTTTCTGTCAGCTGTGTCTTTGCCTTCTTACGAGTATATCACCTTTTGGAACGATGAGAAGGCAAATTCTCTGCACATGAAAAAGACGGCCCCGCAGCAGTGTGCAGGGCCGTTTTGAAAAGCAGTCTTTTCCGGTGCTATGCCATGATCATCTGGACATAGCTGTTGATGATCGTGTAGCAGACGAAGATCAGCAGGATCGGCAGGCAGATGTAGAAGTAGTACTTCAGACCGTTGCCGAAGCGGATCTTCTTCGCGCCGAGGTTGATCTCGGTCTGGAACCCTTCGTACTTCCAGCGGAACATCACGTACAGCAGCATGAGCAGTGCACCGAACGGCAGACCGATGCCGGACGAGAGGAAGTCGAGGAAGTCGAAGAAACCGAGGTTGAGAATCTTCAGCTCGCCCATCGTGCCCGCTCTGAAGGAGAGCGTGACGAGGATCGAGACGAGGAAGATCGCGACGGTGACAATCACGCTGGCAGGCTTTCTCTCAATCTTTGTCTGATCCGTGATGCAGGCGACCAGCGACTCGGCACCGCCGAGGATCGAGGTGAAGCCCGCGAAGTAGACGCAGATCATGAACAGGCATCCAAAGACGTTGCCGAAGCTGCCCATATCGTTGAAGAGTTCGGGCAGGGTGATGTACACGAGCGACGGACCTGCTGCAGGCTCGATGCCGAACGCGAACAGCGCCGGTACGATGAGCAGGCCTGCCAGGAACGCGATGAACGTATCCATGACCGCCATCATCACGACGGAGCCTGCGAGCGGCTCATCCTTGGACAGATAGCTGCCGTAGACGAATGCGCAGCACATGCCGATGCCGATCGAGAAGCACACCTGCATGCCTGCCGCCGCGACGACGTCGAAGGTGATCTTCGAGAAGTCAGGGGTCAGGTACCACTTGAGCCCTTCAAATGCCCCGGGCAGTGTGTTCGAGTAGACAGCCAGGCCGATCATGATGACGAACAGAGCGGGCAGCAGGATCGAGCAGACACGCTCGACGCCCTTCTTGACGCCGGAGATCAGGCACAGGAGCAGGAGCACGGCACTGATGACGCTGAATCCGATCGCAGCGTTGCTGCCGGCAAAGCCGCCGAACACGCCGCCGATTTCTTCCGCGGTCATGCCGTTCATTTCACCCGTGACGACTTTGACGATGTAGCCGCCGGTCCAGCCGCCGACGATCGTGTTGGCGTAGCTGCAGATGATGAAGATCGAGGCGGCGCCGAGCCAACCGATGGCTGCCCAGCCGGTATGCTTCTTGCCTTCGAGTTTGCGCATACCGGCGACCGGCGACAGACCGGACGCGCGGCCGAGTGCGAGCTCGATGGCAAAGGCGGGGATACCGAACACCAGGACCATGATCACGTAGACGAGCAGGAACGCACCGCCCCCGCTGTTGCCGACAACGTACGGGAACTTCCACAGGTTCCCGATCCCGATACAGAATGCGGCCATCGCGAAGATGAACCCGATCCTGGACGAGAATCCTCTGCTGTTATTCATTTGTTTCTTTCTCCATTTCACATTTCATGCCGCACCGGCCCGCGGGGGTTTCTTTCTTTCTTATTGCGGGCGCAGTGCGATTCCTAAAAAGCCTTATTTGTAGAGCTGGTCTTCGCAGTATCTGTAGACCCACTCTGTCGGCGTGATGCCCGCTTCCTTTGCCCCGTTGAGAGACATGATGGTGTTGGCAGGCATGATCTGCTCGATCTTCTCACGCAGCGATTCCGCGTCGCCGTCGTAGAGATACTCCTCCGCGCCGCAGATGACGCCGGCGGTGTTGTGCCACCACTCCACCTGATAGAGGATGCCGCGGTCCGCGATGAGGTTCGCAAGACGGATCTCCTCTTCCTGCGAGGAGGCCTTGAGGCCGTTGTTCGAGCTGCCGAAGATATACTTGCAGTTGAGCTTGGCAATGCTCTCGTCGTCGAAGATGCCGCCGATCGCGCAGGGGGACAGGATGTCCACGTTCTGCTCCAGCACTTCGCTGACGGGGCAGGTGTCGATGTTATAGCCGGGATGCTCTTCGATGAATCGCTTCTTCGCGTCCTCATCGATATCGGCGATGGTCAGCTTGGTGACGCCGCCTTCCAGCAGATGCTCACCCATGTACCAGCCGACTGCACCGAGACCCATCAGCGCCGCGGTCTTGCCCTGGACGCTTCTGACGCCTTCCTGGAAGTTGATCGCCTCGAGCAGTGCGAGGTATACGCCGTAAGCGGTCGGGGTGCCGGTCGCGCCGGTCTTCGCCTTGACGCCGCCGGTGTACTGCATGGAGTAGCCCTGGTCGATCATGACGTCGCTCATCTCGACCGGGAAGTTCATGTCGGGACCGGTCATGTCGCGGCAGCTGTCGAGCGCGAATGCGAGGAAGCCCATGATCTCCATGTTGTCCATATCGAGCGGATCCATCGTGACGGTCGCTTTGCAGCCGCCGAACGGCAGATGGCCGGCGATGTTCTTGAAGCTCATGCCGCGGCCGAGGTTGAGGCCGTCGATGATGACTTCGATCTCGGGCTCGTCGTAGCTGTGTCTGCGGATGCCGCCCGCCATGATGCTGTGGCTCTTATTCAGAAGACCCAGTTTCCTGCTGTGCTCGTTCATCATGTAGCGGATGTCGTACTTCGCGTAGTAGTAGATGTCGATGCCAAAGTGCTTGCCTGCACGAAGCAGATCCAGCACCTCTTCCAGGTATTCCTTCTGACCATACTTGTCAAAAAGGTCCCAGGTCTCTTTCGTGTTCAAGTACCTGGCATCCTCGGTAAAGATGCCGTCGATGCACCACTCGTGATTGTACTTGCTAAAGTCCCAGTCAGGCTCCCACTCCTTCGCTGCGTAAAGACGGACATCCCCCGTCTTAAAGTCGTAGCGGATCTTCATCGTGGTAAGACCTTCCTCACGGAGCGGGATAAACAAACTCTTTTCCATAAGACGCCTCCTTATACTTGTGTCTATACGGTTTGCCGGGTGATCCCATACGCCGGATATGTGTGCAGCGGCGCGGAATCGCCCTTAACGGATGATTTGTTCCATGATGCGGGCGGGACCAATGCTGCCCGTTGCAACACACTGCATGCGCGATGTCCTGGTTATAAAAAAAGTCACCGGAAAAGATCAGACATCTTCCGGCAACTTTGCTTTTCTATCAGGCCCGGCCGGCACAGCAGCGCGCTGTGCAGCCTTCTTGTATGCAGTATTCAGTTGATTGCCCATTCCCGCTTCTGTGGAACGCTGTCATTCTAATGCATTTTTCTGAATCATGCAAGACTTTTATACTGGAAATATAAAAAGACTGCCCGCAGACAGTCTTTCCATCTCTATATTGGTATATGTGCCTTTCGGCCTGCGGGGCTGGGCGATTACAGTTTCTTCTCGAGCAGGACGATGTTGACGCCTTCGAGCCCGTTGAACTCGCTCTGCACGATGTCTGCCTCGCGGTAGCCGTAGCTCTCGTAGATGCGGCGTGCCAGATGGTTGCGCGAGCCGGTGTCAAGACGCAGTGCCTTGCAGTTGCCAATCGTCGCCATGGCTTCGTAGTACCGCAGGAACTCCGCCGCATACCCTTTGCGCATATGGTTCGGGGAGACGGCCAGCGTATGGATGACCAGGACTTCTTCATCGTCCGCTTCGTATTTCCATTCGATCTGGTCATAGATGCCGGGAATCTGCTTTTTGTTGATGATCGCCGTTGCAACGATCTCGCCGTCCTGCGATTCCAGGACATACAAGTCGTCTCTTGTCAGCGCATCCTCCGCCGTCCAGCGGGTCGGATAGACATCTCTCTGCCAGCCGACGATCAGGTCGCCCATCTCTTCCATCGTGTGGACGTCCTCGTAGATCTCGATGATGCGCGGCAGGTCTTCTTTGGTTGCTTTTCTGATCATAGTTTCCCCTCTGAATTTTCTTCTTATATTATGTGCACGATACCAAATATACCGATATCGCAGGCAGTTGTCAAACGTCTTGAGATACCCGGAGATGATGCCTCCAGGTCTTTCATTTGGCGAAGCTGCGGGGAGTTGCCTTTTCAGGCAGAATTGCTGACTGCAAAGCGATTGCGCAGCAGACACGAGCATCCACCGGGCTGTGCTTATGTATAGTTACGTTTTATTGCCTGCCATACAAACTGAATTATGTACAGCAGCAGAAAGCACCCAACTGTACAAACAACTCAGCTGCTGTGCCCCATAGCCTGCCACCATTCATTTGTACATGCTCTACTTTCCTCAGCCTGTACAAAACGGTTTTGTGCCTCAGCACCTAATATTAATCTGTACATAATCAACCCGACAAATCGCTTCCCCTCTATGTTGTTTGTTTGCACAGTGGGCAGTTTTTCGACTTATACAAACAGTCCGGCCAGAAAAGCAAGGAGCGCGTCAAGAGAAGACCTTATCACCTCTGCAGCGCCTCGCGGATCGCCTCCTCGATCGCCTCGAGTTCCTTCAGGAATTCCCGGGAGGAGGTGCGAAGAGCGCCATGTCCCAGTGTCAGGGTTTGAATCAGCCCGTCCGAGGTAACGACGCGCATCTGCTCTTTCTTACCGCGCTCGTAGACCATCCGCTCGATGAACACGTCCGCCGTCTCGCCTTCCTTCGTGTACACCACGTCGACCCCGTTGATGTCCTCCCGCGAGCCAGGTCCCGGCACGCGCTTGTAAGCGTCAAACACCAGCGTGACCGCCGAGCCAGTAAAACCGGCGTAATTCGCCAGGATGTCCTGCAGCCGTTCCCTGACGACCGCCAGATCACCATCCATCTGCTTCGCCCACTCTTCATTGGCGTGGAGCAGGTTGTAGCCGTCGATGATGAGGTGCTCCGGGTTGCCCTTGACTCTGGTGTGTGGCTTTTTCGTGGAATCGCCCTGCCCGCTTCCGGCGCCGTCCTTCCCGGCGGCTTTTGGTCCGTTCGCCCCGGCCAGCTTGCGGCGCTGTTCCATCATGCGCTGCTTGTCCTTACCGGCGCGTCCGCCCGCCAGCGGGCTCGTCTTGATCGGTCCGTAAGTGCGTTCGAAGATCGCCATGAGCTCCGCATCGCTCGCCGCGCTGTCCACATAGGCGGCTGCCCGGTCGCGCAGGCTGCCCGCGTCAGACGTGCCGGCGCCGCCCGCACCTTCCGCACCGTCATCCGCACTGCCGCGGTCTTTCAATACAGACGGCAGATGCATCTTCTGCTCGACGTCATACCAGGGCACGATGTCAGAGCCGTCGTGGCTGACGAATACGGAGTCCGCCGGATCGTTCACATCGCGCGCGGCATCATAGCCGATCTCTTCAACGACCGATTCCTGTTCCTTGCAGGGGCCGTATCCGTCGAGCTGGCAGCTGAGTCTGCCGCGCCCGCCGGTGTAGTTCACCACTTCGAGAGCGTAATCTTTCATCTTCGCAGCCGGGGCGCGTCCGGTGAGCACCGCCGTCCCGCCTTCCTGCTGCGGTCCGTCGATCGTCCCGTCCATCCGCTGGATATCCGTCATGGCGCGGCCGACCTTATCCGCCGGCACTTCCAGGGTGTAAGCAAAGAAAGGCTCCAAAAGGACACTTTCTGCTTTCATCAGACCCTGCCGGAGCGCCCGGAACGTCGCCTGCCGGAAGTCGCCGCCTTCGGTGTGCTTCTTATGCGCCCTGCCGGCGGCCAGCGTGATCTTCATATCGGTGAGCGGCGCATTGGTCAGCACGCCGCGCAGTTCTCTTTCTGTCAGGTGCGAGAGGATGAGGCGCTGCCAGTTGCGGTCGAGCACATCCTCGCTCACGCACGTGTCAAACACGAGCCCGCTGCCGCGTTCACCCGGCTCGAGCAAAAGGTGCACCTCCGCGTAGTGGCGCAGCGGCTCGAAGTGCCCAACACCTTCCACCGTATCCGCAATGGTCTCGCGGTAGACGATGCGGCCACTGTCGAAGGTGACCGGATAGCCGAACCTGTCCTGTGCAAGGCGCTCCAGCACCTCCATCTGCACCTGCCCCATGAGGCGCACGGTGATCTCGCCGGTGCCCTTGTCGAGCGCGACGCTGAGCTTTGGGTCCTCCTCCGCGAGCTGCGACAGATCTTCGAACACAAGACGCGGCTCTTTCCCGGCGGGCAGCACCGCCCGGTACGACAGGAACGGCTCCAGCACTTCTTCCGCGCCGTCTTCTTCGGCGCCGAGGCCCATGCCGGGGCGCGTATCCGCAAGCCCTGTCAGCGCGCAGATCATGCCCGCGTCCGCCTCCTGCACCATCGTATATCTGGCACCGCTGTACAGGCGGATCTGGTCCACCTTGCCGGCGCCTTCGATTTCCTCTTTGACTTTGATGCGGCCGCCCGTGATCTTTACAAATGTCAGGCGCTCCCCGTTCGGGTCGCGGGCGATCTTAAAGACACGTGCGCCAAACGGCATTTCGGAAGCCGCCGCATCTGCCGCGGGATCTTTCCCGCCCTGCGCCGGCAGCCCGTAGCGGGCGATGCCGTTCAGCAGTGCTTCAATGCCTTCATTCTTCAGCGCCGCACCAAAATAGCACGGGAACACCTCGCGGTCTGCAATGGCGGCCGCGATATCCGTCTCCGTGAGGGCGCCGTTTTCCAGAAGTTTTTCGGTCAGCGATTCACTGGCGAGGGTGAGTGCGTCGTAGAGCGATTCCTCGTCGGCGGGCTCTTCGCGTCCCCCTACAGTGCCGCGCCAGCCGTTGAGGCTGCTGCCCGGCATGGCCACAAAGCCCTGCCCGAGCCGTGCGGTCAGAAGTTCCAGGATCTCATCCCGGCTGCGGATCGCAAGGTCCATCTTGTTGATGAACAGGAACGTCGGCACACCGTAACGCCGCAGGAGTTTCCACAGGGTCTCCGTGTGGCTCTGGATGCCGTCCGCCGCGCTGATCACGAGCACCGCGAGATCGAGCACCGGCAGCGTCCGCTCCGTCTCCGCCGAAAAGTCCACGTGTCCCGGGGTATCGAGCAGCGTGATGTCCGCCGCACAGGCATCTTCACTCTCCTGCCAGCTAAGTCTGGCCTGCTTGGAAAAGATCGTGATGCCGCGTTCGCGCTCGAGCGACTCCCCGTCGAGGAAACTGTCGCCGTGGTCGACACGGCCCAGCTTACGGAGAGCCCCCGCGGTGTAGAGCATCGCCTCGGAGAGCGTCGTCTTGCCGGCATCGACATGCGCGAGCAGGCCGACGGTCAGGCGCTTATTCTGTTTTCCTTCGCGCGCTCCGATCAATGTGTCCTCCGTCTTCTGTCTTCCGCCAGCAGGTCTCTGCCGTCCAGATTGGCTTCCACCAGTGCGTCTCCTTCATACCGCAGATGCAGCGAGAACAGCGGGGCGTCCTGTGCCAGCAGCCGCAAAAAGATACGGTCTCCCTCCCACAGGGAGAGCTTGCCGATCTCACTTTTCGGGATCCACTCGAGGACCCCTTCCGCGCATACGGGCGGCGCTGGCAGATCCGCCGTACCGGCGTCTGGTTCTTCCGCCCGGTATTCCTGCCCGTCCGGTGTACGGAATGCATCCGCCGTGTACAGGAACATGTACTCGGTCTCGTAGCCGATCTGTTCGAATTTGATGAGCCCGCGGAATCGCTGATCCAGCAGCTCCAGCCCTGTCTCCTCGCGGACTTCGCGCAGCAGGCACTGCTCCGGCGTTTCCCCGTCGAGGAACTTGCCGCCGACGCCGATCCATTTGCCCTCGTTCACATCATGCTCTTTTTTCACACGGTGCAGCATCAGGTAATGGTCCTTGTGTTCAATATAGCAAAGGGTAGTCGAAAACATTGTTGTCCTTTCTACAGCCAGGTGACCCTGGCGGGTTCTCTGCGCACGGTCCTGAGGTACCGGATGTCCGGCCGGCCGAGGACCAGCGTCGCGACCGCCTGCCGGGTTTCGTCGATGCCAAACATCTCCCGCAGCGCCGGCGCCGCATTGGCGACATCCGTGAAAAATCCGCTGAACAGCACCCCGAGGCCGCACGCCTCCGCCATGAGCGCCATATTCTCCGCCGCGAGGCAGCCGTCCGTCTTCGACGGGGACAGCACCACGATTGCCAGCGGCGCCCCGAAGAACAGAAAGTTGTCTGTGATCTGCGTGCGCCCGAGCGGCGACACAGCAGCCGGGTCTTTGCCCGCCGCAGCCGCCTTGGCAGCTTCCGCAGCCACGGCCGCACGCAGCCCTTCGACACCGATCTTCTCCGCTTCTGCAAGACGCTCCCGCAGGACGGCATAGGACTGGCGCTGGCTGTTCTTGGCCGTCTGTGTCAGGCGGCCCGCTTCGATGATTTTATCTATGATTTCCTGCGGCACCGGCTCATCCTTGAAGTGCCGGATCGACCGCCGCGTCCTGATGGCATCCAGCAGTGTGTCCGGATCGAGGCGCACAGCACCGTTTGCCTCTGCCGGGATCTCCACAGGCGCCTCTTCAAATCCGGTCAGCATGACGGCGCCGGCCGGGCAGATGGCTTCGCAGTGCCCGCAGAACAGGCAGTTCTCCGGATCAAAGACTTTCGCCAGTCGGCGTGTGCCGGCCTCCTCGTCTGTCAGCTCGATGTTCGAAGCCGGGCAGTCTGCAACGCAGGCGCCGCAGCCGATGCAGAGCGATTCCTCGATGATGACGCTGTGATTCATAACTTTCTCCTTATTCCCATTGTGCCGCCGCAGACAGCGCGATCACTCGACGATCTGGTACCCGGCGTCTGCCAGAACGGTCAGGGCCTTCTCGTAGTTTTCTTTTTTGACGAGCACATAGTCTGTGTTATACGTCGAAACCGCGAAGATGCCGATCTTCGCATCCGCCAGCAGCCCGGAGATCTGCGACAGGATGCCGATCAGCGAAAAGTCCAGCACCCCCTGGATGCGGAATGCACGCCAGCCGTCATCGCGTTCGGTCGTCTCCGCCGGCGTCTCTTCGGTCGGGACGACCAGTGAGAGTTCCTCGTCCGTCTTCCCGATGAAGTAAAAGTCCTTTGACAGGTCGAGTGCAGAGGCGTCCGCTACTTTGCATACGGTCAGGTCATAGGGGATCTTTTTCAGTTCCATAGTCATGTCCTTTCTGTTCGTTCACGGTCTGCCCGCCGCGCCTCTATTTGATCAGGCTGATGATTGCCGTTGCGATGACGACCAGCAGGATGCCGTTGAGCAGTGCTGCGTTGATACTGATTGCCAGCAGACTGCCGATGATGGCCGCCGCCACGCCGCCTGTCATGGCGGAGAGGATCAGCTTGGGATTGTATTTTTTGCGCGGAGCAACGTTGATGCCGCCCGCCACGCAGGACATCGGGATCGCCCCCAGCGTGATGGCGAGCGTCGTGACCGGCGAGAGCCCGAGGATCAGCGCGACCGTCGCGGTCAGCGGCTTGGCCGGGATACCAAGCATGTTGATAAAGCCTGCGCAGAATGCCTCTGCCCCGATCGCCGCCAGTTTCCATCCGGAAAGAGAGGTCGCCGTGGGCGCCGCCCCTGCGGAGAGGATCATCTTGATAATCAGCGCGGCCAGCGTCACACAGAGGAAGATCACCATCGCCTTGCGGATCCATTCCCCTTCCATGCGGCCGACTGCCCGCGAACCGACGAGGCTCCCGATGACCATGCACACGATGAAGACCGCCAGCAGCTTTCCGTCCACCGCATCCGCGTTGCGCAGATACAGGAAGGCGATGATGCCGCTCGGGATGATCGTGGCGCAAATGTTGCAGTCGGGCTGCGCTTCCGGCTCCGCCAGACGCATGCGGCGGCAGAGGATCGTATTCAGCAGGAAGTCCGAGACGCCGATGGTGCACAGAAAGTAGATGACCGTGGTCAGGCCGAAGACCGTGCTAAAACGCCCCGGTGCCTCCGCAAGCCACCCGCGGTCCGTCCATATGCTGCGCATCATATAGGCACCATATACGACCGATGAACCCAGGAACAGGATCCCGATCGCAAGCTGGATCGTCATGTTCGCCTCCGCTTCTGTTCTCTCTTCTTCACCTCTTTAGTGTAACGGAAAAGAAAGGACGATGCCATAAGGAATCGCCCTTTCACGCAGTCATTATGTGACGCCCGGCTACGTTGTCCCGGTGCCCCGGCGCTCACCCCAGCGCTACGTCGAGCGCCATCATCACCGTAAAGCCCACTGCGAAGAAAACGGTGCCTGCATTGGAATGCGCCCCTTCGGTCATCTCTGGAATGAGTTCCTCCACGACGACGTACAGCATCGCCCCCGCCGCAAAGCTCAGCAGGTACGGCAGCGCCGGTACGACAAGCCCGGCCGCCAGGATCGTGAGCAGCGCGCCGGCCGGCTCCACCGCACCGGACAGCGCACCCGCCGCAAACGCCTTCGGCTTGCTGAGTCCTTCCGCGTGCAGCGGCATGGAGATGATCGCCCCTTCCGGGAAGTTCTGGATCGCAATGCCCAGTGCGAGCGCCAGTGCTGCCCCGGCCGTGATGCCCATGTCCCCGGAGATCCATGCCGCATAGACGACGCCGACCGCCATGCCTTCGGGAAGGTTGTGCATCGTGACAGCCAAAACCAGCATCGTTGTTCTCTTGAGTTTATTGCGGGCACCCTTCGCCCCTTCGAGCTCATTGCTCGCAAAGTGCAGATGCGGCACTACCGAGTCGAGCAGCAAAAGGAACAGGATGCCTGCCCAGAATCCCGCCGCCGCGGGTAAGAATGCCAGGCGCCCGAGCGACGCCGCTTTTTCCATTGCCGGGATCAGCAGGCTCCATATAGAAGCCGCCACCATGACGCCCGCCGCAAACCCCGCCAGGATCCGCTGCGTGCTTCCTTTCAGCTGTCCGCGCATGACGCAGACACAGGCCGCGCCCAGCGCTGTTCCGATAAAGGGGATCAGGATCCCCATCCAGACTTGTATATTCATAAGAATTCTCCCTGTTTTTCATATGTTATTTTCACATTGCAATTCCGCCTTCTCTTTGCGGTTAGCATATGCTAACTATATTATACCGAAATGATCCAAAAAAGCAATCACCGCTCGAACACATCTTCGCGTTCATGCCAAAAAATAAGGAATCGCCATTTATAGCAACCCGTTTCAGCCTTTTTCACTTCTTTTCGTATTTATGACAACCTATCCAGCGGTCTTCCGGCATCTCGCCGCATATTTGTTTGTCTCTTTTGCAGATATCCGCAAAAGTAGCTGAAACAGGTTGCCAAAATGACCGCTTTTTCGAATTCTGACATGACGGCGTATATTTCCGATTCTGACATGGCAGCACACAGGCTGTGATTATGCCTAGCCGGGATTTATCACCCGCTATACAAACCGACTTATGTACAGCTATGAAAAGTGTCCGCCTGTGCAAACACAAGTGCCTTCTCTCCCATGGCACCCTTTCATTTTCTTTGCATACTCTCCGTTCTTACCCGCTCATACAAATCGGGTTTGTACGGCAACGATCTTTTTTCATCTGTACATAATCAGCACCCGGAACGCGGCGCCGGGCCTGATGTTTTTTGTACACAGGACGTGTTATAGAACTCCTGCAAACAATGGTGCCGCCGGCGCACTGTCCCGCAGCGTTTCGCATTGCACTGGCTCATTTCCTTTGCAGTGCATTTTTCGATTCCAAAAGGACGTTAACTTTTGTATCATTATGCTGTAGATAAGAAAGGAATCGCTCATGCTCAAGTACATGCGCAAGTACTGGATCTTCGCGGTCCTCGCGGCGGCATTCATGATTGCCGAGGTCACCGTGGACATGATCCAGCCGAGGCTGATGGCCGACATCGTCGACAACGGCATCCTCGGACTCAACGGCGACGGCACGCCCGATCTGGCGCTGATCCGTTCTGTTGGCATCAAAATGATCCTGATCGTCCTCGCGGGAGGACTCTTTGGCATGCTCAGTGGCACCATGGCCAATCTCTGCAGCCAGAACTTCGGCAACACCATCCGCAAGAAATGCTTTGACCGGATCATGCATCTCTCGTTCGAGCAGACCGACGCTTTCACGACCGGCTCGCTCATCACCCGCGTCACCAACGACGTTTCGCAGGTCGAGCGCCTCGTGCAGCAGCTCGTACGCGGCTTCATCCGCTGCCTGATGTTCATGGTCGTCGGCACGATCACCCTGATGAGCCTCAACGTGCACTTCCTGGTGATCATCGCCTGCGCGTTCCCGCTCGTGCTGCTCGACATCGGCTTCATCCTCTGGAAGACCAACCCGCTCTTCACCCTCCTGCAGGGCCGCATCGACGGGCTCAACAGCGTCATCCAGGAGAACATCAACGGCACCCGCGTCGTCAAAGCCTTCATTCAGGAGGACCGCGAGGCGGCGCGTTTTGATACGGCGAACACCTCGCTCGTGGACACCCAGCTGCGCGTACTCATCCTGATGTCGTTCCTGCGGCCGATCATGAACATCGTCCTCAACCTGGCCACCGTCGCCCTCATCTGGGTCGGCGCCATCCAGGTCCAAGCGGGCGGCATGCAGCCCGGCGAAGTCATGGCGGCGGTTACGTACATCTCGCAGATCCTGAACGGCATGATGATGCTCGCGATGATCTTCCAGACCCTCGCCCGCGGCAGGGCTTCCGCGAAACGCATCCGGCAGGTCCTCGATGCAGACCCCGTGATCAAAGACGGGACGCTCGACGAGGAATCGCTCCGTGCGCTTTACGCAGACAGTGAGTCTGACGGCACGGCGGACAGCGAGTCTGACGGTGCGGCGGACAGCGCCGCCGGCAAACCCGCGGACAGCGCCGTTACTTCAGTTGCTGCCAGTTACCAGCCGAACGGCTCCGTCGTTTTTAAAAACGTCAGCTTCACTTACCCGGCCTCCGGCGCCAACCCCGGTGCTCCCATCGAGGTGCTGAGCGGCGTCGATCTCGAAGTCCGGCCCGGCGAAACGCTGGCGGTCATCGGTCCGACCGGCTGCGGCAAGACCAGCCTCGTGAACCTCATCCCGCGCTTTTACGACGCTACCGAAGGCACCGTGGAAGTGGACGGCGTCGATGTGCGCGACTTCAAACTGCAGACCCTGCGCAGCAAGGTCGCCTTTGTCACGCAGAAAAACGAACTCTTCAGTACCACCATCGTAGACAACATCGCCATCGGCCGCCCGGGGGCGACCGAAGACGAGATCCGCAAAGCGGCGCAGACCGCCCAGGCTGAGGACTTCATCCTCCAGCAGCCGGACGGCTATGACACCGCCGTTGCAGAAGGCGGCATGAGCCTCTCCGGCGGCCAGCGCCAGCGCATCTCCATCGCCCGCGCGCTTCTCAAAAACGCAGAGATCCTCATCTTCGACGACAGCACCAGCGCACTCGACCTCAAGACCGAGGCCGCGCTCTATCAGGCGCTCAAGAAGAACTACCCCGGCATGACCAAGATCGTCATCGCCCAGCGCATCGCCACCGCCCGCAAGGCGGACCGTATCGCCGTTGTGGACAGCGGCCATATCGATGCCGTCGGCACCCACCAGGAACTCATGGAGACGAGCGCCGTCTACCGCGACATCTGCGCTTCCCAGGAACGCAAGAGTCCTCAGAAAGGAGGTGCCGCATGAGCTTCGTGAAGAAACGCTTCGCCGCATCCGGCAACGCATCGGGCGGCGCATCCGGCAGCGCTTCCGCAAGCAGCACCGCCGTGCAGGGCTTCGGCCGCCGCCGCAACATGGGCGCCCCGACAGAAAAACCAAAAGACGGCGGCAAGACGCTCCGCCGCCTGCTCGCCTACTTCGCGAGCCACCGCGCCGCGGTGATCCTGCTGTTCTTCGTCGTCACGGCAACCGTGCTGCTGCGCATCGCCGCACCGGCATACCTGTCGCGCGCGATCGACGCGATCACCATGCGGACCTTCGACAAACTGCCGCAGATCCTGCTCATCATGATCGTCCTGTACGTAACGAGCAGCGCCTGCAACCTGCTCGAAGAATACCTCGGCGCGAAGCTCAGCCAGAAGATCGTCAAGGGCATGCGCGCGGATCTGTTCCGCAAGACGATCGATTTGCCGGTCGACTACCTCGACACGCACTCCCACGGCGACCTGATCAGCCGCATGACCAACGACGCGGAGAACATCTCCAACGTCGTCAGCTCATCCCTGACCTCCCTGTTCTCGGGACTGCTGACGCTGGTCGGGACGGTCGCGATCATGCTTTCATACAGCTGGCAGCTGACGCTGCTGTCGTGCTCGGTGATTATCTTCTCCGTGCTGTTTACGCGATTCCTCTCCAGGTACATCCGCAAACTGTACGTGAAACGCCAGCGCCTGCTCGGCGCCCTCAACGGCATCGTCAACGAGAAGGTCACCAACTACAAGACCGTCACCGCCTACAACCAGCAGGACAGCGTGGTCGACGACTTCAACGGCACGTCCAACGAACTTACCCGCACCGGTATCCTCTCCGAGATCCTCTCGAGCTCGATGGGACCGGTCATGAATATGCTCAACAACGTGTCCTTCGTCGTGGTCGCCGTCTTCGGCGGCTGGCAGGTCATCCAGGGCAACATCACCGTCGGCGTCATCTCCGCCTTCGTCATCTACTCCAAGCAGTTCTCCCGCCCGGTCAACGAGCTGGCGCAGCTGTACGGACAGATCCAGACGGCGATGGCAGGCGCGGAGCGCATCTTCGAGATCATGGACGCCCCCGCCGAGAACAAGAGCGGCGAGGTGCATATGGACTCCACGAAGGGCGTCATCGAATTCGAGCACGTGAACTTCTCCTACGTGCCTGGCAAGCAGATCATCCACGACTTCAACCTCAAAGTCGAGGCAGGCAAGAAGATCGCCCTCGTCGGCTCCACGGGGAGCGGGAAGACGACCATCATCAACCTGCTGATGCGATTCTATGATATCGACAGCGGCAGGATCACCCTCGACGGCGTGGACATCCGCGACATCGCCCTCAGCGACCTGCGCGACCTCGTGGGCATCGTCCTGCAGGATACGGTCCTCTTCACGGACACGATCCGCGGCAACATGTGCTATGCCAAGCCGGACGCCACGCAGGAAGACCTCGAACGTGCCGCCGCTTTCAGCAACGTCGACCAGATCGCGGCCGCCCTGCCCGAAGGATATGAAACGCTGCTCACCGACGCCGGCGACAACATCTCGCAGGGTCAGCGGCAGCTCATCGCCATCGGACGCGCATTCCTCTCGCACCCGTACATCCTCATCCTCGACGAGGCGACCTCGAACATCGATACGCGCACGGAAAAACACATCCAGGAGGCGATGTACCGCCTGATGGAAGGCCGCACGAGTCTGATCATCGCGCACCGCCTCTCGACCATCCAGGATGCGGACACGATCGTCGTCATGGACCAGGGGCACATCGTCGAGTCCGGCACGCACGAAGAGTTGCTCGCAAAGAAAGGCACCTACTTCGATCTGTACCAGACGCAGTTCGCCGGACAGGAAACCTGATCGTCCGCCCGATGCGGACATAGCGCAACACACAGCACAAAACACCCCCTGCCGCGGCAGAGGGTGTTCTTTTCATATCTTTATTGTTGCAGACACAGCTGCGCTTTAGGCCGGCCAGTCCTTATCGACGTCTTCCGGGATCTCCTGCTGTTCGCCGTACGCTTCGAACACTTCGCCCGGATGGACCGCGTTGAGCTGGTCGAAGTACTTCTTGTAGTCGTCGTGGAACAGCTCGAGGTACTCCTTGTTGTTCGAGTGGTGCAGGTTGTGGATGTATTCGTGTTCCTTGCCGTTGATGCTGTCGTCGGTACGGCCGAGCAGATAGACCGCCAGGTCGGAGCACTGGTCGGAGATGCGCTCCAGGTTGACGAGCATGTTCTGGAACTCGATGCCGTTGATGACATCGCACTGGTCATGCGTCATACGGTAGATGTGACGGCCTCTCAAGTCGGCGACCATCGCGTCGATGACCTCTTCCATCGGCTCGATCTGTCTGGCCATGGACTGGTCGTTGTTGATGTGCGCCTTGGCTGTCATCTCGAGGACGTCGCGGATCGCATCCAGCATGATCCGCATCTCTTTCTGCGCCATCGGGGAGAATTCACGCTTCGCCTCGCGCAGGTTGCGGATGTTGCCGGTGATGTTGACCGCCAGGTCGCCGATACGCTCGAAGCAGACCAGCGCTTTAAGCTGGTAGCTCTGCGTACGGTTGTCCTTCTCCAGTGTGACGTGCGGCGAGATCGCGATGATGTATCTGTTCGCGGCGTCCGCCATGTTGTCGAGCATGTCTTCGCGTTCTTTGATGCGGTCTTCGCGCTTGGGATCAAACTCAAAGAGCTGCTGTTTGCATGCGTCGTAGTTGTGCAGCGCGACCTCCGCCATGTTGGCGATGAGGGCCTCGGACTGGTCGAGCGCGATGGCCGGGTTGGTCACAAGGCGCGGGTCGAGCTTGCGCAGGTTTTCTTCGACTTTCAGGTCTTCCTCCTCGACCGGCGCATCCTTGACGATGCGCTCCGCGATATTCGCGAACAGGCCGGAGAACGGCAGCAGCAGGACCGCCGGCACCAGTCTGAACAGACCGTGGACGTTCGCGACGCCGCCTGCCTTGAGTGGCATATTCCACAGTTCATCGCTGATGATGCCCGTTCCGTGCAGGATGACGAGCGCCGCGATGATCAGGACCGCCGCGAAGATGTTGTAGATGATGTGAACCATGCAGGTGCGGATCTGCTCCGGCTTTGCACCGAGACGGCAGACCAGATAGGTGGTCAGGCAGTCGCCGATATTGACGCCGATGATGATGGCGAAGACGCCGCAGAAGTGCACGCCCATGGTGCTCGCGATCGACTGCAGGATACCGACGACCGCGGAAGAGCTCTGGATGACCCCGGTGACGAATACGCCGGAGAGGAATCCGAGGAAATAGTTGTCTTCAAAGGATACCAGCAGGGTGCTCAGGGAATCGCTCACCTCCGAGACCGCTGCGCTCATGTTCATCAGACCGACGAACAGCATACCGAAACCCATGCAGATCGTGCCGGCTGTGTTGGCCCCTCTTGTCTTGACGAACATGATCAGGATGATGCCGATCAAAAGCGCCATCGGCGCCAGGTTGTCCGATTTGAAGAAATATAAAGGACTGTCGGCCCCGGCACTGACATCCATCAGACGGATGATCTGCGCCGTGATCGCAGTCCCTACGTTAGCGCCCAGTACGATACCGATCGACTGGCGGAATTTCAGAAATCCAGCGCCGACAAGACCAACGGTCAGAACGATCGTTGCCGTCGAACTCTGGATCATACAGGTGACAAACATACCAAGCAAAAAGCCAAGCGCCGGTTTTGAAGTCGCCTTCTCCAGCGCCGTTCTCATCGCGCCGCCGGAACTGCTCTTCAGACCGTCGCCCATGACGCGCATGCCATACAGGAACAGCGCCAGACCACCTAAAAGCGATACCGCATGATAGAATACTTCCATTTTGTCCTTTCTCCTTAGTTATCAGCCCCGGCACTCCTCCGCCGGTCGGTTTTTCATTTCTCTCCAACTTATCCCACGATATTATATCTATTGGAGCATGCGTTAGGCAAGAGTAATGTTTGTGTTCAGTAAATGCAAAGAGCACGGTCCCGGAGGATCGTGCTCTCTGTTTTCAGATTCTGTCCCTGCAATCGCCGGCGGCTATTTCATGAACTGGTCGATCGCTTTGTTCACCTTCTCCATCGCTTCGGTGTCGTTCTCGTCCAGCGCTTCCACGATACAGTGCTGCAGATGTTCCTTCAGGAGCAGTCTGCCCGTGCTGGTCAGTGCCGCCCGGACCGCCGAGAGCTGGATCAGCACGTCCGCACAGTCATCGCCGTTCTCCACCATGCGTTTGACTTTCTCGAGGTGCCCGATCGAGCGCGACAGCCGGTTGACGATCGCCCGGATCTCTTCCGGATCGTGGGTATGCGAATGCGCGCCGTGCGCATGCTCGCCGTCGTGTTCGTGGGTATGTACCGTCCCGTCCGCGTGGACATGTTCGTGCGTGTGCGGATGGTCATGTGTGTGGCCGTGTTCTGCGGCCGGTTTCTTTTCGTTCGCCATATCTATCCCCTGAGAAACAACCCCCTACGGGGCTTCCGTTCGGATCACTGCGCCCTTTATACTATGAGCACAGCATTACTTTATCATAAAAAAACACCGTTGCAAATCCGCAGCACGATCGGAAAGGAATCGCCATGCACATCCCTGACAATTATCTGAGTCCGGAGACCTGTCTCGCCATGACGGCGGCGATGGTTCCCGTGTGGGCTGTCTCCGTCAAAAAAGTCAAAGATGCTCTGCCCAAGGACAAGATCCCGAAGATGGGCGTGGGCGGGTCGTTTTCGTTCCTCGGCATGATGTTCAACGTGCCGCTGCCGGGCGGAACGACGGGGCACGCGGTAGGAGGGACACTCATCGCGCTCCTCTTAGGCCCGTGGGCCGCCTGTATCGCGGTCAGTATGGCCTTGCTCCTGCAGGCCTTGATATTCGGTGACGGCGGGATACTCGCGTTCGGGGCGAACTGCTTCAACATGGCGTTCGTGCTTCCCTTCGTCGGGTACGCAGTCACGCACCTGATCGCGCCGAAGTTCGGCACGGAAGAGTCCACGAAAAAACGGGACCTCATCGCGGCCGGCGTCGGTTCGTACTGCGGGCTGAACGCAGCGGCTCTGTGTGCAGCCATTGAGTTTGGCATCCAGCCGATGCTTTTCACGGATGCGGCCGGCAATGCGCTGTACTGCCCGTACGGTCTGGACGTGGCGATCCCGGCGATGATGATCGGCCACCTCACCCTCTTCGGACTGGTGGAAGTCATCTTCACCTGCGCAATCCTGGCCTTTGTCCGTTCCGCGGCACCTGAGATGCAACTCTCCCATAAGGAATCGCACACCTCGATGCCTTTGCGGGTCTTCCTCGGCGCCCTGATCCTGGCGACCCCGTTCGGGCTTCTGGCCACCGGCACCGCCTGGGGCGAATGGGGCACAGACGAGATCGCGGGCACCGGCATCGGCTATACCCCGCAGGGGATGGTGGACGGATTTCAGTTTGAAGCGATCATCCCGGACTACTCGGTCGCGGGCATGCCGGAGTGGATCGGCTATATCCTGTCCGCTGTCATCGGCGCCGCCTGCATGGTCATTCTCTTCAAACTGGTGAGCCTGCTTAAAAAAGGCAGTTCCGCTGCCTGAAAGGAGAACGCGTGGACCACACGCTGATGCGGATTCTCAGCCGCATACTGGAAAGCGATACGAAAAGAAACGACGCAAAACTGCCACGGATCCTGCCGGCGCTCCGGCTGTCCGTGGTTTTGCTCTGCATTCTTTTGTGTGCGCTGTCCCGCAACGCGGTCTTTGTGGTCGGCATACTGGCAGCCGAACTCGCACGGCTTGCCATGCTGCCCCCGCAGCGGATCGCCGGCGTGCTCGGCAGACTGTTGCTGCCCGTTCTCTTCACCCTGCTGATCATGCTCCCGTCCGTCTTCCTCGGGCACTCGCGCACGATGCTGACCGTCACGATGAAGGTCACCTGCTCCGTGCTGCTTCTGCTGCTCGCCAACGAGGAGATGGACTGGAAAGATGTGACCGGGGCATTCCGTACGCTGCACATCCCGGGGATCTTCACGATGACCCTTGATATGACAGTGCGATTCCTCGTGCTGCTCGGGCGGCTTGCGGATGCGATGCTCGAAGCCATCTCCCTGCGCACATTCAATGTACTGAAAGGCAGAAAGCGCGACCGCGCCAGATACATGACTGCGGGCGGTGTGCTCGGCACAACGTTCCTCGTGTCCCAGCGCATGGCCACGCAGACTTATGAAGCAATGGAATGCCGGGGCTACGACGGCGTCTACCGCAGCTACGAAAAGCACCGCTTCGGATGGCAGGATGCCGTGTACGCACTGCTGATCCCCGTGGTGATCGCGGCGTTTATCTACTGCCAGGCGGCGATATAAAGGAACCTATCATGATCCAACTCAAACACCTCAGTTATCAATACCCGGACGGCAACACTGCCCTCTCGGATATCACATACCACTTTGAGGCCGGCAAGTGCTACTGCCTCAGCGGTCCGAACGGCTGCGGCAAGTCAACGCTGTTCCGCATCCTCAACGGGCTTTCCTTTGCGTCCGCCGGAAGCTATCTGCTGGACGGCGAAGACGTGACCGAAAAGAAGATGCGTGACAAAGCGTTTGCTGCCTCCCTGCACCGCCGGATCGGCTACATCATGCAGAACACCGAAGTCCAGCTCTTCACCCGCAGCGTCGAGGAGGAGATCGCCTTCGGGCTGTACCAGATGGGGCTTGCGGACGAGGAAGTGGCGGCGCGCGTCGAGAAATATATCGCATTGCTTGGCCTGGAATCGCTCAGAAAGCGCTCCCCGTTCACCCTGAGCGGCGGCGAGAAAAAGCGGACCGCCCTGGCTGCGATCCTCGCGATGGATCCCCCTGTACTGATCATGGACGAACCACTCAGCGGCCTCGACGAAGACGGCCAGCAGTGGGTCACGGATTTCATCCGCGGCCTCAAGACGCCGGACCGCCTGCTCATCATCGCCACACACAATAAAGATCTCATCAGCGAGATCGCCGATGAGACCATTTGCATGACCAAAGAGCATACATTCCGGTAAAGCGCCCGCCCGGCGCTTTTTTATTTGCCGCTTCTGTTTCTGTAATGCTCCAGCAGCGTCAGGTTGACGTCCACGGTCTCCACGAGTTCGCCGTGCTCCCAGTAGCGGATCGGCAGGCGCGGCTGCGCGGAAATGACGATCTGGTAGCCGTCCACGCCGAGAATATCCGCCACATCCTGCAGGCGGATCTCTTCGTCTCCATCGCGGCCGATGATCGTCACGACATCCCCGATCTTCACGTCTTTGATGTCCGTGATATCGATCTCCATCTGGTCCATGCAGATGCTGCCAACGAGCGGCACTTTCCTGCCATGGATCAGCGCATAGCCCTTGTTGCGCAAATCCCGCAGGCTGATATCCGCATATCCGAGCGGGAGGACAGCGATCCTGCTCGGCCGCTGCGCCTTCCATGTCAGATCGTAGCCGACGCCCATCCCGGGCTCCAGTTCCTTGATCGCCGCGACTTCCGCGCGCAGCGCAAAAGAGTCCCTGAGGTCGAGCCGCTCCGCGACGACCTTCTTTGTGTATGCGTTGTTGGAATACGTCGCCCAATTGGTGCTGCCGTAGCGGACCAGATCGAGATGGTACTGCGGGCTCGAAAAGACCGTGCCCGCGCTGGAGATGTGCCGGACGGGGAATGTCACACCTCTTGCCTCCAGTTTTTCGAGGAATCGCATAAAGTTCTGATACTGGAACTCCTCATACGACCGGTCCTCTTCATTGGCCACGGCGAAATGCGAAAAGATCCCCTCAGCATCGATACCGGGGAGTTTTGTGATCGCCGCAACAAGGACCGAGCTGGCGTCGGACAGGTCAAACCCGAGCCGGTGCATCCCGGTGTCGATCTTGATATGGACGTGTGCCTGTCTGCCCTGCCGCTGCGCTTCCCTCGAGAGCTGCTCCGCCATTTCATACGAATAGACGGTCTGCCGGATCTCGTTGACGACGACCTGCGGCATCAGGTCCTGCGGCGTGTACCCCAAAATGAGCACCTTCGCATCCGGTGCCCCTTCGCGTGCAATGAGCGATTCCATGAGATTGGCAACGCCCAGCCAGGTAAAGCCGTTCTCGCCGAGCGCTCTGGCGACCCGGTACAGTCCGTGCCCGTACGCGTTACCCTTGATCACAGGCATCGCCAGAATGTCGCGGCCTGTGTCACGCCGTGCGAGCGCGCGCATCTGCTCTGCGTTGTGAACGATGCTGTCGAGGTCAATATCGATCCATGCCGCTCTGGTGCGGCCTGACCACCCCTTCATGTGAGAGTCCTTTCCTCACATGCATTCCCCTTACATAGGCAGATCCGGGGCGACCTGCAAGAGCATTGTAACATAAGCGCCCGCCGGAATACCAGCGGGCGGTCTGCACGATTTATAAAGCGGAGTATCAGGATCTGTCATACCGCAGCCGCTCAGCCGGCCAGTCCGGACTCCGTGGCGATCTGCGCGACAGCGTCGTAGCGGTTGAGCGCGTACAGATGGATTCCGTCTACGCCCATCGCCTTGTACTGTTCGATCTGCCGGATGGTATAGGCGATGCCTTCTTCGCGGAATGCCATCTTCTTCTCTTCGATGACGTCTTCCGGTTCGTTCGGGGCGAAGACATTCGGGAAGATCCAGTTGCGGGAGATGATTTCCGCCAGGTCGCGGGGGATCGAGCACCCGTTGCGGGACAGGGCCATGTTGACCGTTGCCGCCGGATCGAGGATCGGCATGACACCGACATCGACCGGGATGGTGATGCCCGCTTCGCGGATCGCGTAGAGCCAGTGGCGGAACTGCTCCATATCCCAGCACAGCTGCGTCATGATGAAGTCCGCGCCCGCGTCCTGCTTCTGCTTGAGGAACTCGATGTCAAGGTCCAGATCCCGGCAGTCCAGATGTCCTTCCGGCATGCCGCTGACCGCGATGGTGAACTGATCGCCAAAGGTCTCCCTGACAAAACTGACGAGCTCGTAGGCATAGTCGAAATCGCCGCCCGTTCCGTCCTGCCCGAGCGGAATATCACCGCGCAGGGCGAGCATGTGGTCGATGCCGCAGTTGAGATAGTGCTGCAGCGTTGCGCGGATCCCTTCCCTTCCGCCGTCGATGCACGTAAAGTGCGTGACCGGGATGGTCCTGCCGGGCGCCTTGATGGCCTTGAGCACGTCAAGATTGCGGCCGACATTCGTGCCGCCCGCCCCGTATGTGCAGGAGATATAGGCAGGATCGAGTGCGTACAGCTGATCCAGCACACCGCCGGGCCCGCACAGGCGCGTCATGCCCCGGTCAGTACGCGGCGGAAACACTTCAAAAGACAGCAGCGGTTTGCCACCGAACATCTCTTTGACCGATGCAGTGCTTTCTTTCTTTTCTTCCATCGGAGTATCCTCCTATAGAATCATTATAGCATTTTTATGGTATGATGACTTTATAAAAAGACCAATAGCTGTTTAGGACAGAAAGCGAGGTGTTCTATGCTTCACGAAGTATCTTTCAAGTCTTTCAACCAGCGGGATAACGTCTGTGGATGGGTGTATGTTCCGGCGACCGAACCGGCCGGGATCGTGCAGCTCGTCCATGGTTTTGGTGAGCATTCCCGCAGATATCTGCACATGATCGTCAAGTTCATGGATGCCGGATTTATCGTCGCCGCCGACGACCACGTCGGCCATGGCAAAACAGCGCTGGAAAACGACTGCTGGGGCGACTGGGGCGAGATGGGTCCGCACACCATGATGGAGGACGAGCATACGCTCACGAAGCTGGTCAAAGATATGTATCCGGATCTTCCTTACTTCATGTTCGGACACAGCATGGGCTCCTTCATCGCCCGCGACTATATCACCAAGTACGGAGACGAACTGGACGGCGTCACGCTCTGCGGCACCTCCGGCACCTTCCCGGGGCTTGATAACAGCATCGCCTACCTGCAGAAACTCGTCGACGAGGGCAAAGGGCTCGAGTCCGATCCCGATGTCGGCGCCGTCGTCATGGGCTGGATGTTCGCCCGCTGCGAGGAAGGCGTCACCCTCGGCAACGAGTGGATCTGCCACGACCCCTATGTCCAGCAGGACCACGCCCAGGATCCGTTCGATGCGTTCACGAAGCCGACCAGCAACCGGTCCTTCCTCGATTTCTGCAAAATGATCGAGCAGATCACCGGTCCGGACTGGGCCGCCAAAGTCCCGCAGGAGCTGCCCATCTACAACATCGGCGGCGACCAGGACCCGGTCGGGCAGTACGGGCAGGGCGTCTATGAAGTCAGCAACTGGCTCGCAGCCTGCGGATGCGATGTGAAGACGCAGCTCTACTCCGGCTACCGCCATGAGATCCACAACTACGAGGACCTCAAAGACGAGGTCGAAGACGGCATCGTCGAGTTCCTCTTTGAAACGATCATGCTGAACGACCCGGATCTGTTTGACGAAGAAGACTGATTCCGGTCCGTCCATACGCCAACGTGAAGAAAAGCCCTGTCCATCCCGGCCAGGGCTTTTTGATGTCAATCTTTAGCTGCCGGCGATTCCTTACGCCAGTTCTACACGGCACAGTACGATCCGGCAATCTTCTCCGCCGCTGTTTTCGCACTGCCAGGATGCACGTCCTGCAGCATCGTCGAGAACCAGCATGTCTCCGGCCCCGACGGTTTCGGTCTCCCCGCCGCTGCGGCAGACAAAAGAACCGGCACAGCACAGAATCGTCCATACGCAGTGCTTCCCGCCGCCTGTTCCCTGCGGCCCGTAAAAACTGCTCCCCGCGGCAAGCAGGATCGAGCTCATATCACCGCAGCTTTCGCCGCGCTTCATGATCAGGTTGCAGTCCGTATAGACACCTTCCGATCTGGTCGATTCCTCGCCGGTGAACGCATGCGGCTCGAACGGCTGCAGATGGTGCGTTTTCTTGTCGTCGTGGATCAGCGTATACGGGTTGGTGACGGACATGATGACGCGGTCAAATCCCGTGTAATCGCTGAATGTCGACTCTTCCAGTTCAACCGTCGCGGAGGTGACGATGAACGCATACTCTCCGGTGCTTCTGTCCGCGCCTTCCGGGTAAATGTAGTACTGCGAGGAAATCCCGCCGGACCACTTTTTGCGGATCACATCCGCCGCATGGATCACTTTGTGTTTCATTATTGCCAAGCCCTTTCCCGGCGCCGCCTGCGGATCACGAGGAAGGCTGCAAGTCCGGCCGCACAGGCCGCCAGCAGGATCCACCCCCACACCGGTACATTGTTGATGTTGTAACAGCGGATGCGGACCCACATCTGGTTGATGAGCTCGTTCTGCTCCGCGTCAAAATACGTCATGATCGAGGCCCTGCCGATGACATCCGCGGGCGGATACGCCGCGCTCATCTGCCGGTTGACCTGGTCCGCCGGCACCGTCAGCACATAGTCCTCGTCTTCGCTGTCGCCGCTGAAGAAGTAGCCGACCGGATACTCCGACGTCTCCTCTTCATCGTCCTCCGCGCCGTAGCACCAGTCCGCGTACTCGTAGATGCGGCTGTCGTCTCCGCCGGCGATGACGGAGGTGTAGCCGATATAGTACATGTTGCGGACGACATTGTCCGGGCGGGACAGGAAGTTGATGAACGCCTCGGCCGCCTGCTGTTTCTCAGGATCGCCGTTGATGCCATCCTTCAGCATGACCCAGCCGTCAAAGTAGATGTTGGTCACTTCTTCAGGCACCGCATACTCCAGATAGAGCCCGTCGATCTCCGCCTGATCCAGCGTGTACACGCCGTCGCCGGACCACTGGTAGTTGGCCACGACCTTGCCGGTGATCAGATCGGACTTGCCGAGGTCCGTCTCAAACGAGTAGAAGTTGTCGATGTTGTTCTGCAGATAGTCCTGCACGGCGCTGATCATCTCCGGGGAAATGTCGTTCATCTCCTCCTCGAGGCGCTGCAGATAGTCCGGATCATTGCGGAACTCTTCCGAGGTCAGAAGGTCCGACTTGAGCGCGCCGACCGCTGCAAAGTAGGTGTCGCGCACGTTGTCCTTGACGGTGATCTGCCGCGCATAGTCACGGTTTTCGAGCAGGTGGAATGTAGAAGCATCCTCGCGGGAAACCACTTCCGGGTTGTAGACAAAGCCCGTCACGCCCCACATGTACCCCGCCGCATAGTCCGACCACGGCATGCCGTTGATCGTGTGCGTCTCGAAGATATTGCGGATGTACGGGGAAACGCCCCGGCTGTAATAATTCAGTTCGTTGTCCGTATCAAAGAATTCGTCCGACAGCGGCTGGACCATGTCCTCCGCCATCAGCTTCATGATCATATACTCGGACGGGCAGACCAGATCGAACGTATCGCCCAGTGTCAGCATGTTATAGAGATCCTCGTTCGTACCGAAGGTGGAGTACTCGACCCTGACGCGCTTGCCGTAGGTCTCGTAATACCAGCCTTCAAAGTCGTGGATCATCGAGTCTTCGCCGATGATATCGCCGCTGGGCAGGTCGATCGTCTCTTCTTCATCCCAATCGCCCAGGTCAATGTATTCCTCCCAGTTGCTTACACGCAGGACAATGGTGTCCTCTGCAGCATACGCCTGCTGCGGCAGGGCCGTCAGAAGTGAGCAGGCCGTGACCAGAACAGCCAGGACAGCGACGAGAATGCGGTTTTTAGACATCTTCGCGCCCTCCTTTCCGTTCCTTCGCAGCCGCACGCGCAGCGCGCACATTCATCCCGACGACGATCAGGATGACGATCACAAAGATCACCGTGGAGAGTGCCCACAGCGCCGTCTTGATATCGGTCTGCGCGCCCTTCGTCGCGTTCACGACGTAGGTGCTGATGGTATCGAACATCGCCGGCTTTGTATACGTCGCGATGAAGTAGTCATCCAGGGACAGCGTGATGGCCAGCGCAAAGCCGGAGACCACGCCGGAGAAAATCTGCGGCAGGATGATCTTAAAGAGCGCCGTCGCAGGTGTAGCCCCGAGGTCCAGCGCCGCTTCGTACAGCGACGGATCCATCTGCTTGAGTTTCGGCATAACGGACAGGTAGACAAACGGCGCGCACAGCACCACATGCCCGATGAGCAGCGGGATATACGTGTCCTTGCTCACCCCGAAGACGACGACCAGCAGAATGCAGAGCGAAAAGCCCGTGACGACATCCGCATTGATGACCGGAATGCGGTTCATCGTCGCGATCGCGGATGCAGAGCGTTTCTTCGAATAGAACGCCCCGATGGCGCCGAGCGTCCCGAGGATCGTCGCGATGAACGCCGCCGCCAGCGCCAGCAGCACTGTGCCGATGATCATATTGCGGAGTTCTTCGGTCGTGAACAGCGTCACGTAGTTTTTCATGGTAAAGCCGCGAACCTGCCCGATCTGGGTCGCGTCCGTAAAGCTGTAGAGTGCCAGGATCAGGATCGGCGCATACATGAACACCAGCGCCGCCAGCAGGATCAGAGGACGTACAATGCTCTTTCTCATGGTCACAGCAGCGCACCTCCCATCCTCGCATCTTCTTCCTCCGCACCGTCAGTGACGAGCGCAAAGATGCACATGATGCCCAGCAGCACCAGCGCGATCATCGATCCGCCGTGCCAGTTGTAGGCCGAGAAGTAGCTGCCAATCAGGCTGCCCATAATATACGTGCTGTTGTACAGCATGTCGAGGACGACGTAGTTCGTCATCGCGGGCAGGAAGACCATGGAGACACCGCTCACGATGCCGGGCACCGACAGCGGCAAAGTCACTTGTAGGAACGCCGAGCGGCTGTCCGCACCGAGGTCTCTTGCCGCCTCGATGAGCGAGCCGTCCAGCTTGACGATCGTATTGTACAGCGGCAGGATCATGAACGGCAGGAAGTCGTAGGTCATGCCGATGACAGAGTTCAGGAACGGATGGAACGCCAGATTGCCCTCGAGCAGCGTCAGGATCTCCTTGAGCGCCGTGATGCGCAGCGAGAAATTGATCCACATCGGCAGCACGAACAGCATGACGATGACCGCCTTGTTCCGGAGCTGACTCGTCGCGAGGACGTAGGCGACCGGATAGGCGATGAGCAGGCACACCACCGTCGTGACCACCGCCATCAGCAGACTGTAGAACAGCGTGCCGAGCGTGTTCGGGTCGGTGAAGAACCCGGTCAGGTTCCCGAAGGTGAACTGCCCCTCCCCGTTCGTGAAGGCGTAGTAAAAGAGCACCAGAAGAGGCGCCGCTACAAAGAGCAGCAGGAACACGGCATATGGGATCCCAAGCGTCTTTCTGGCAAATCTCACCTGGCTGTTCGTTCCTTTCTGTGTATAGGAATCGCTCCTTAAGAGCGTTACTTTCTGACAGTAAACTTCATTTTCTCAGGCGGCAGGATCAGGCCGACATGGTCGTCCATGTTCCACAGGTATTCATCATCCACGATGAAGTCCTGCCCGAGTTCCGTGTTGATCACGTAGCTGTAGTGGTCGCCTTTATAGACAAGGTCACTGATCGTCCCGTCGACCAGCACCCGTTCGTCTTCGATATCGTCGGTCATCTCGATGTCCTGCGGCTCGATGGCGCCGGTGATGCGGATCCTCGCCGGGTCGATCTTCGCCCCGTGCGCATCCACCAGACCTCCGCTGTCTGTCATGCGGCTGCCTGCGATCAGATCGGTGATCACGGCCGGCATCTCCTTGCCGTTGAACTCCAGCCCGTTGCTCCGGGTGAGATCAACTTTAAACCGGTTGGTGTGATCCTCTGCGATCATGATATGAATGTTGTCCGGATCGACGCGCATCCCCACTTTATCGCCGACCGCTGCAGCCTTCGTGCTCTGGATCACGACCTCGTAGCGGCCGGACTGCACGGTGATCTCATAGTGGATGCCTTTAAAGATGACACTGATGACCTCGCCGCGGATCTGCCCGTCGGCCGGTGCGGTCACCACGATATCCTCCGGACGCAGGACCGCCGTGATCCGGGTGCCCTTGGGCACATCGTCCACGCAGTCAAACAGCCCGCCGGCAAAGCGCGCTTTGAGCGGCCCGGTCATGATGCCGTTGAACAGGTTGCTGTCGCCGATGAAGTCCGCCACGAATGCATTCTGCGGTTCGTTGTAGATATCCTCCGGCTCGCCGATCTGCTGGATCTTGCCTTCCTTCATGACCACGATCTTGTCCGACATGGTCAGCGCTTCTTCCTGGTCGTGCGTGACGTAGATAAAGGTGATGCCGAGTTCGTCGTGCATCGCCTTGAGTTCGAGCTGCATCTCCTGACGCATCTTGAGGTCGAGCGCGCCGAGCGGCTCATCGAGGAGCAGGATCTCCGGCTCGTTGACAAGCGCGCGGGCGATGGCGACACGCTGCTGCTGGCCGCCCGAAAGCGTCGCGACAGAGCGTTTCTCAAATCCCTCCAGGTCCACCAGCTCCAGGACTTTCTTGACCTTGCGGCGGATCTCCTCCTGTGGCGTCTTCTTCTGCTTGAGGCCGAACGCGATGTTCTCGAAGATGTTCATGTGCGGGAACAGCGCATACCGCTGGAAGACCGTGTTAATCGGCCGTTCGTTGGGCGGCAGCGACGAGATGTCCTTGCCGCTTAGCAGGATGTCCCCTTCTGTAGGCATCTCAAAGCCGGCGATCATCCTGAGCGTCGTCGTCTTCCCGCACCCGGAGGGGCCGAGGAAGGTGACGAACTCGCCGCGCTTCACCTCGAGGTTGAAGTCGTCGACCGCCTTGAAGCCGTCTTCGAAGACCTTCGAAATATGTCTTAATTCGATGATGTTCTCGCTTGTTGCCATTGGCTGCATTGCTCCGTTCTTACTATCGCGGAATCGCCTCATCTCAGAGACGGGCGAAATTTGTCCAGTTACTTATTTATCAGTATCTTTGCAACCTGTCAATACTACAGCGCCAAAAGCGTGCGTACGCGATTCTGGATCATCTCCTCCAGCGCATTAAGGCGCCAGCTCGGCAGGTTGGTCACATCGCTCTCCTCGAACGTAAATCCGATCAGCCGGCGGAGCTTTTCCTTCTGGCGTTTGCCCATGACCATCTTCGCCACGTCGAAGAACTGACGGCCCCAGCCGTATGGATTTGTACGAGAGGAGATGTATTCGTCTATGTTTTCCTTTTTATAATCTTCTTTCATCCCATAGCACAGGAGTGACAGACCATTGTCAAAGATCGGTGCAGGAGAAATAATCTCTCCGGTATGATTATCCCGGAGAACGCCGAAGTTGCCAAAGTGCCGATCCTCATTGATAATGACCGCATCGAAGACAAGCATATCCGCCAGTTCCTCGTAGAATGCCCCTCCTTTTTCTTTGTAGTATTCGATGCAGGCGTCGATGCCGCCTTCCGTCACGATCCGCCCGACGGGGATGTAAGAAGTATCGATGTCGGTGAACAGTTTGCATTTCGATGCGAGGATACCGTACCAGTTTTCAAGTTCATAAGGGATTGCATGCAGCCCCATCCGCTGTGCGACCTGGCTGGCATAAAACTCCGAATACGGCTCATTCCCCGCATTCGCAGCGCCTGTCGTCCCGCCTTTGTACAGCCAGATGCCCCTGCTGGTGGAAAAGTGCCAGCCTTTGCGCAGCATCCCGCCCGTTGTCAGCTCCGGGGTAGTTTTTATGCCTCCCTTTCCGGGGCCTCCATATCCAGTATAGGCAAGTAAACTGAGCGCTGAATCAAAACGGTTTTCATACAGGTTGTATTCGGAAAAGCCTCCGGAGAAACCTTTTCTTGTTACCCAGTAGCTGTCGTTAAGTGACAAAGCCATTCCAATATCCAGAATACCCTTCAGGTCATCCCGGTTCAGTCCAAGTGAATAGAGAATTTTTCCCACAAGATGCCGGTTCTTGGGGGCAGAGCGGCGGTCGATCCATTCCAGAATTCCCTCCGGGGTCGGCGACAGATCCAGCGGCAGCTGGTGCTTTTGTTCTTCTGTTACCCAAAGCACTTCCGAATCCAGTTTGAACTCTTCGCGCGTCAGGCGGAATCGCACCAGCGGCTCGTCATACAGTTTCAGTTCGTAGACAGTGGAGCGGCCATAGTCCGGACCGATGTCCTCCATCACGAACGAAACGTTCTTGTGGAGCGCTTCTGCCAGCTGTTCTATGTAGTCCACGGACATGTTCTGCGCCCCGCTTTCGAGCCGCGAGATGCCGGACTTCTTCGTGCCGATCCGCTCCGCCAGTTCCTCCTGGCTGATCTGCTGCATCATCCTCTCGGCGGCGAATTCCTTGGCGACGCGTTCGCGCAGGATGTGTTTCTTTTCTTTTGTTGTCTTCTCTTTATCAGTCATAACACGTTCCTCTTTTCGTATCACAAGACAAGGTTAACATATATGTTAACCTATCGTCAACGAAAGCCGCGCCCGGCAATTCAGTCAGCGATTCATTCCTGCAGCGCCTTCTGAACAGCGTACACGCAGTACTGGTTCATGCTGACGCCTTCCAGCTGCGCGCGGATCGCCAGCGCGCGATGGAGTTCCTTGGGCATGCGGAGCCGCAGCTGACCGGAATAAGCACGAACATCCGGTTCCTTGATCTTGATTCCTTCTACCAGTGCTGCTTCCAGCCAGAGTTTTTTAGCTTCCTCCATATTGGCAATGACCTCTTCCCAGGTGTCCCCGGAAGTCAGGCACCCCGGGAGTTCAGGAATCGCACCCACATAGCCGGCATCGCCCTCTTCAGGTAGAATACTGACCGAGTACGGCAAAGACATATAATACTTGATATCCTTATTCATCCTGCAACTCCTTTTCAACGACATCCCTGGCCTCATTCTATATGACACCATATTCGGTGTCAATAATTCAAGGTGGGCACCATTGACCGCGACGAATTCAGCACTCTTCAAAGAAATCATCAAAATCCAGCGGCGACAGCCAAAAGATCCCGCAGTTCGAGAAGTCCGGGTACTGCTCCTGCTTATCCGTTACCGAAAAGCCGACTTCGTTCTGCCGGCACTCCCTGATGTACGCAAACACATCTTCCTCCAGTGCTTCCCGCGGCCGGTAGATCGCATCCGTGCGCAGGGAGATCACTCTGTATCCGTCTTTCTTATCCCATTTCATATCCATACCTCCATATAAAAAGAGCACAACTTGGTTAGCTGTGCTCAGTTTACAATTTTTGGTATTCAATGTCAATAATTTACATTTGCCAAAAGTAATTTCCGAATTGCTTTGACAGCCTATTCGTACTCAATAATATCATGTCTGTTGGTCGTTACAAACATTGTATTTTC
>Ga0129307_1000424_pt1 | contig 65808 bp, 46 predicted proteins | sample P1105metagenome_FD_94437 | JGI IMG/M metagenome (GOLD analysis project Ga0129307, IMG submission 94437) | Capybara group fecal microbial communities from Wisconsin, USA - P1105 metagenome | ecosystem: Host-associated > Mammals > Digestive system > Large intestine > Fecal | place: USA: Wisconsin... | reverse complement strand
AGATAGTAATGCGGTCGCCAAACCTTTACTATTCTACTATACTTGGAGGTTATTTTTAAGCTTTTGCTAAAGCCTTTTTATTCCCCCAGTAGAACTGGGGGTTTAGTTACGCTAAAGCGCCAAAGAAAAAGGAACGGCGAAACGCCGTTCCTTACACTGTTTCATTAAGTTTTCCGGGATTTGCGGACTGCCAAAGGCAGCCCCTACAAGCTAACGGCTAAGGGCTAAAGGCTAACGGCTCACTCGATACCTGCCTGCTGTTTTGCAGCTGTGAGGGTGTTCTTCATGAGCATTGCTATAGTCATAGGACCTACGCCGCCGGGTACGGGAGTGATGAATGAAGCTTTCTTCTCCGCGGACTCGAACTCAACATCGCCGCAGAGCTTGCCGTTATCGAGACGGTTCATGCCCACGTCGATAACTACAGCGCCCTCCTTTATCATGTCGCCTGTGATGAAGTTAGCCCGTCCGATAGCAACTACAAGAATATCAGCGCCGAGGCATATCTCCTTGAGGTTCTTCGTCTTGGAGTGGCATATAGTGACCGTGCCGTTCTTCTGGAGAAGCAGCATTGCCTGGGGCTTGCCGACGATATTGCTCCTGCCGATAACTACGCACTGCTTGCCTGTTATATCCGTGCCCGTGCTCTCGATAAGGCGCATAACGCCTGCGGGAGTGCAGGGGAGGAAGGAGTATTCGCCAATCATTATCCTTCCTACGTTCTCGGGGTGGAAGGCGTCAACGTCCTTTGCGGGAGAGATGGCGTTGATAACTGCCTTTTCGTCTATATGCTTAGGCAGGGGGAGCTGTACAAGTATGCCGTTTACTCTGTCGTCGCGGTTAAGTACGTTCACAAGGTCGAGGAGCTGCTCCTGTGTGGTGGATTCCTCGAGAGCGTACTCGAATGACTGGAAGCCAACTGCCTCGCAGGCCTTCTTCTTGTTGTTCACATATACTCTCGAAGCGGGATCGCTGCCCACTATAACTACCGCAAGGCCTACCTTGAGACCCTTTTCGTCCCTGAGTCTTGCAGCTTCTGCTGCTACCTCGTTCTTTACTGCTGCGGAAACTGCTTTTCCGTCAATGATCTGTGCCATTTATTTATCCTCCTTGTTATCATCGGACTTTTCGTCCGCTGTATCCGCTTTGTCCTCTGCCTCGCTGTCTGCGGCTGTTCCATCGCTTTCAGCGGCTTCGGGAGCGCCCTCGTCATCGTCCTCTGTGGGAGAGTCTTCTTCGTCTTCATCTTCATCATCGTCGTTGAGTATATCCAGCTCGTCGTCGTCGATGCCGTCTATCTTTGCGTCCTCATGGGAGAGTCCCATGTGCTTTCTGCGGGTCTCCTCGATAAGGTGGTGCGATTCCTCTGTATTCACGTAGAGCTCCATGCTCTCGGGATCGCGCTTCCTCTTTGCAAAGAAGATGATCTGGAGCAGCACCGAGACAATGAAGATAACTGCCGAGAGAGCCTGCGATACACGCATATTTCCCAGCATGAGGCTGTCCGTGCGGAGTCCCTCAACTACGAAGCGCTCTGCACCGTACCATGCAAGGTACATGAGGAATATCTGTCCGTCGTACTTCCTGCGCTTTGACCAGAATGAGAGTATCACAAAGCCCAGAAGACACCATGCCGACTCATAAAGGAAGCAGGGGTGTACGGGCTTTTCCCAGAGCATATTGAGTCCCTTTTCATACATATCCCCGCCCATCTGCATACTGCCGCTGATGGTGCGCTGGATAGTGCCGCCGGTCATGCCGAGAAAGGAGTCGGTATTAGTGCCGAAGGCCTCCTGATTCACGAAGTTGCCCCAGCGTCCTATGCCCTGGCCTATGAGAAGTCCGAGGGCGGTTATGTCCAGCATGGGCAGGGCTCTTACCTTGCGTATGCGGGCTATGATATAGCCTACTATAAAGGCGCCGATGATACCGCCGTAAATGGCGAGACCGCCGTTGCGGGTGTTGATTATAGCCTTCCAGTCCCATTTGTACTCGTCCCACTTCATAAGGACGTAGTATACTCTTGCGCCGACGATACCTCCAAGTACGCCGCCGATTATAACGTCGATGGCTCTGTCGGAATCAAGGCCGAAGCGCTTCATTCTCGGGAGAACATATATGAGGGCAAGGATAAGTCCCAGTGTGATGATTATGCCGTACCACTGTATCTGGAAGCCGAATACCGTGAATGCGGTGGGATCGATGCTGAATTTCCAGCCAAGCTCCGGAAATTGTATCTCATTTGGTTCTAAAAGTGTTTCTGTGTTCATGGATCATTCCTCCTTTTCTATTACGGACAGAACGCATCTGTCACGGCGCAGCTCGCTGCGCATAAGCTCTGCCACATCATCAGCTGTCAGTTCCGAGAGCATATCTATGGCGTCATAGGGTCCGACGTCCTCCATATAGGAATTGAGCATGAGGTTGGCTACTGCCTCCACGTTGTTCAGCTCCCGTATGAGCATACCGTAGGAGGACTTCTTTATGCGCTGGAAGTCCTTTTCGTCTATGCCCTCTGCGACAAGTCTGTCTATCTCGGCGAAGATCGCTTCCCTGACAGCCTCGGGGCGGTCGGATTCGCCCGAAAAATTCAGGGTGAAGTAGCCGCTGCCGTAGAATACCTCGCCGCCGAAGGTTGAATTGACGATACCCTCCTTCAGCAGCCTTTCGCACATGGGCTGGGCGGGGTCCGACAGCAGAGATGAGATGACCGAGGCAGCCGCCGCCGCTCTGAGCATTTCCCTGCCGCTTCTCGGAGCGCACTTGTAGCCGAGGTCGAATATGGAGGCTCCCACAGGGAGCTTCTCCCGTATCTCCCCGCGGACTATTTCCGCAGGCTCGTCGGGGAACACTGTTTCAAGGCCGTTGTCCCCGCAGGGACGCAGACATTCGTCGCATATCTCAAGCACCTTGTCGGCGCTGATGTTTCCGGCTATGGAAAGCACCATATTGTTCAGGTTGTAGAAGGTGTTGTAGCACTTGTAGAGCAGTTCTGCGTCTATCCGCGCTATGCTCTCCACAGTGCCCGCTATATCCGTCTTTACGGGGTGCTCACGGAACATACCGCTGAGCATATTGAAGAATACCCGCCATTCAGGGTTATCGCCGGTCATCTTTATCTCCTGACCGATGATACCCATTTCCTTATCCACGTTTTCCTTTGTGAAGTAGGGCTTCTGAACGAAATCCAGCAGTATCCTGAGATTGTCCTCGTAGTTCTTGGAGCAGCTGAAAAGATAGCAGGTCTTGTCGAAGGATGTAAAGGCGTTGCCGGAAGCTCCCGTGCGTGCGTAGAGCTCAAATACTCCGCAGTCCTCATTCTCGAAGAGCTTATGCTCGAGAAAATGGGCTATGCCCTCGGGCACTGTGGTGTACTCCTTGTCCTCAGACGTCCTGAACATGGTGTTCACCGAGCCGTATTTCGTGCCGAACAGTGCTTCTATGCTGCTGAAGCCCTTCATCTCGCAGATGAATATTTCAAGACCGCTGCTGTGTCTGACGTGTATGCAGCTGTCTCCGGTGCGGGAGCCTGTGATGATCTCCTTTTCCATTATCCCTGCACCTCCCTGTTGAGCATTATGTATGTGCTGTCGGGTCTGAGGGACGCGGCAGCCGCTACGATACGCTCCTTTGTTACATCGCAGAACCTGCGGAAGTGTACCTCGGGAGTCATTATCTCTCCGTCGCAGAAGCAGTCAAAGAACCAGCTTATATATGAGGACGGGGTGTCGCCTACCTGGAGCACAGCATTATCCAGCGCCATGAGAGAGTTTTCTATTTCCTCGTCGGTGACGCCTCCCGCGCGTATCCCGTCAAGCTGCTTCAGTATCTCTTCCCGGGCACGTTCAATGTTGCTGCGGTCGACTCCTATGTCAACGAAGAAGCTTCCCTTTACTGACACGGAACGGCTGGTGCAGTGGTAGCAGAGGCTCATCTTTTCGCGGACATTGAGAAACAGCTTTGAAAAAGGTGTCTCGCCGTAGATTATGCTCAGCATTTTCAGCGCGTACCTGTCATCGGAGTCGGTCTTGAAGGCCATTACCGCCTTGCTCTGATTTACGTCGAATTCCTCCGTGATGGTCTCGGGGACCGCCTTGAGGGGACTGCGGCTGCGTATATTTACCTTCCGCGGCTCTCTTTCGATCCCGCCGAAGCATTGACGGAACATTTCCGAAAAGGTATCGTCCTTTTCCGGTGAAACGTAGTATATCTCTATCTGAGCCGTCCTTAGCAGCTCTCTGTATGCCCTGTAGGCGTCGGCGGGAGTTGCGGCAAGAGCGCCCTCCTTTGTGCCGTAGGATGCGCAGGCGGCGGGCTCCCCGCGGTATGCCAGTCTTGCGGCCTGTATGGAAGCATAGACGTTCTTCTGATTGAATTCGCTGTCTATGCGGTCAAGAAGATCCTTTTGGATAATGGCGAAGGATGCCTCGTCGAAGGCTCCGTCCTTTGCGTTGGGACTGAAAAGGCAGTCCCTTATTATGGAGAGCATCTCTCCGTTTATATCCTCGCCGTCAATGGCGTATCTGTTGTCCAGCCACGAGGCCTTGAGACCGAGTATCTGCGCGTCGCCCTTTTTTCGTGCCGAGGAGCCCAGACCTGCGCCGTAGAGCTCCGAGAGCTTTTCGCACATTGCAGCGTAAGTAGTGAAACGGCTGTTGGATACTGTGAGTATCTCTGCGGCTATATCGTTTACGGCGGCTGTTTCTGCGTCAAGCTCGGTAAGAAGATAAACGGCAAGGGAACGCGTTTTGAATTTGTCGTCGATGACAGAGGTGAAGCCGATACCGTCGCCAAGCTCTGACCTGTTGTATATCATGCAGCAGCACTCCATTCGTAAAATGTATACATTACATTATAACACATCTGAAAAAAAATTACCATAGCATTTTGTATTTTTTTTGCATTTCATTTATAAGGCGGAAGAATGTTCGGCATAAGTGTATTTTTTCTCCGGCTTTTTCTGAAATTGCATATTTATTCGGATATTGCGGCAAAACACTTGATTTTTATCATGCAAAAGTGGTATAATATAAAATAGAAGAGTGTATGCTTTTGGAAAAGGAGGCATGAGAATGGATTATATCGGAGAGAAATGTCCGGTTTGCGGAGAATTGTTCACCGCGGACGACGACATAGTGGTTTGTCCCGAGTGCGGTACGCCTCATCACAGAGAATGCTATAGGATAGAAAACAGATGCGCTAATGAAGAAATGCATTCCTCGGGAAAGAAATGGGAGAAGAAAAAGGAAAAGGAAAAGACCACAGGTCTCGTGATCTGTCCGGTGTGCCGTTTCCCGAACATAGATACGGATACCAGCTGTCAGCGCTGCGGCGCTGAGCTCGGCGACGGAGGAGCACGTTATGATGATGACGGAGCTGACGGGGATAACTGGCGGGATGTGTTTTCCGAAAGGGAAGGCGAGGAGCTGCTTGATCCTTTCAAGTACCTTGGCTATGATCCCGATGAGGACATGGGCGGAGTTACCCTCAGGGAGATAAGCGATTTCGTCGGCACCAACAAGCTTTACTATATACCGAGATTCAAGCGCATGAAGGACGCGGGCGCAAAGCCCTCCTTCAATGTGGCAAGCCTTATATTCCCGTCCCTTTTCTTTGCAAACAGGAAAATGTGGGTATGGGCTATAATTGCGGCTCTGCTTGGAATAATCTTCGACCTTCCCGCGAACCTGCTATTCTATATGGAGGAGCTCCCTGCGGAAATGGCCGACTTTATAGCAAATCATAAAAGGACTTTTGAGTCCGTCAGCAATATCTTCGTTATAGCAGAGCTGGGCATGAGAGCGGTATTCTGCTTTTTTGCCAACTGGCTGTACTACAGGTTTTCCATGAATGCGCTGAAGCGGCTCAAAGCAAAGGCAGCGGGCAGCGAAGGCATCAGGGCCGTGGGCGGCATCAAGCCGATGAATATGGTGCTGATAACGATACTTAAATACTTTATCGGACTTGCTGTAATTATGGCAGTTTACTTCTTCTGCGGTATAGGCAGCGCTGCTCAGAACACGCTGTCGCAGTTCATAGGCTGATACGGCTGCAAAGGAAAAGGACGCAGGGGGGCGTTTATGAAAATAAAAAAAGCAGCTGTGCTGCTGTTACCGTTTTTACTGATACTGCTGTGGGGCTGCACTGTTCAGGACTATCCCACCTATACATACGAGCTGAGCAATAATCTTGGCGAGAAATACCTTGTGAATTACTGCGAGGAGACAGGCTATCCCGACAATATCACCCGCGTCAAGGTCTTTTCAGGCAAAAAGAAGATCTGCGATTACGACGGCGGAGCGTACAGCGGCTGCGACAGCTATATCCCCGTACAGATCATTTACATATGCAGTGCGGATAATGTGGATTATTACTATCTTCAGACAAGGAGCGGCGAGTATCTCGCTGCCGACGGCGTCGCGGACCTGAAATTGAACTTCAATCTGCTCCTGCTGGGAAAGCCTTCCGCGGAGATGACCGACACCGAGAAAAGGACGTATTCCAAGCTGGCAAATATCATACGCGGAGCCGTTTCCGCAGAGAGCGCCGAAAAGAGGTTTTCCTCGTGCGGGACGAGCTCTGCCGCATTCATGTCGCTTTACGGATATGACGGATAAAAATAAAATATCCCCGAAGCAGTCTTGTACAGCTTCGGGGATATATTTTTGGATTTTGCGTAAACGCATATGCGTCATTGTCCGATCACGAATAATCGGGATCTGTATCGGGCCACAGTCTGTATACTGGAACGCTGGAATTTCCTGCCCATACTTCAATATTCCATGGATCCGTTGAGCGGTAGCCGATGAACCAGCGGTTAAGCTCTGCGCCCGACTCCGTCTTGGCGTACTTTATACGAGCCTTTTTGCTGTCCGAGATAGCGTCAAGAGCTTTCAGGAACTTTTCCGCCTCCGCACTTGCGCCGTTCCACTGGAAGAGGTTCTCTCCCGAGCCCTTTTTTGTGCATACCACAACAAAGGAGTAGTTTTCGGTGGCGTCGCCCTTTTTTGCCGATACATTGTAGCTGACAGAGTTGTTTGCAGTGAATGAATTGACAACGTCCTCATCATCTGCAAGAACAGCTGTAATACTGTCGAAGATCGATTTTGCCCCCTGAACGTCGGAAGTCCTTCTTGACTTCTTGATGTATCCCATCATCGAAGGGATAAGTATCGCAGCAAGCACCCCTATAATTGCTATGACTACGATGAGTTCTACGAGAGTAAAACCTTTTTTCCTTACATTTGCCATAAAAATCCCCCCCAGAATTTAAATCAAGCAGTGTGAAAAAAGTTTTATTTTCTTTATTATACGGTATTTTTTACGAGTTGTCAATAGGAAATTCAAAAAAAGTTCACAAATTTTTGTATAATCTTTTGACGATATTACCGCTGGTAGATTTTTTACTTTGCAACTACCTTTTTGAAGGCCTTTTTGCCCTTGCGGACAATTATTTCATCCTCAAGTTTTATCATTTCCTTGGGGTCTGTCTTCTTTTCATCGTTTACTGTGATACCGCCCTGCTGTACAAGACGTCTCGCCTCGGACACTGACGGAGCAAGCTCAGCCTTTACGAGGAGGTTGAGAAGTCCGATAGCGCCGTCCGTAAGGTCAGCGGAGTCGATCTCTGCAACGGGCATATTTTCGTTGGAACCGCTTCCGCCGAAGAGTGCCTTTGCGGCAGCTTTTGCCTTTTCAGCCTCCTCTTCGCCGTGTACCAGCTTTGTGAGCTCGTATGCGAGAAGCTCCTTGGCAGCGTTGAACTGAGCGCCTTCCATGGTCTTTTCCATTTCCTCTATCTGCTCAACGGGTACAAAGGTCAGCATTTTCAGGCACTTGATAACGTCGGCGTCGTCAACGTTTCTCCAGTACTGGAAGAACTCATAGGGTGTTGTCTTCTCGGGATCGAGCCATACTGCGCCCTTTTCAGTCTTGCCCATTTTCTTGCCCTCGGAGTTGAGGAGCAGGGTGATAGTCATGGCGTATGCGTCCTTGCCGAGCTTTCTTCTGATAAGCTCTGTGCCGCCCAGCATATTTGCCCACTGGTCATCGCCGCCGAACTGCATATTGCAGCCGTATTTCTGGAAGAGCTCAAGGAAGTCGTAGCTCTGCATTATCATGTAGTTGAATTCGAGGAAGGTGAGACCGCGCTCCATGCGCTGCTTGTAGCACTCATGGGAGAGCATACGGTTTACGCTGAAATGAGCTCCCACGTCGCGGAGAAGCTCTACGTAGTTCAGTTTCAAGAGCCAGTCTGCATTGTTCACGATGATAGCCTTGCCTTCCGAGAAGTCAATGAAGCGGCTCATCTGCTTCTTAAAGCAATCAACGTTGTGCTGTATAGTCTCGGGAGTGAGCATTTTTCTCATGTCGGTCTTGCCCGAGGGATCTCCCACCATGGCAGTACCGCCCCCGATGAGGACGATGGGCTTGTTACCCGCCATTTGCAGACGCTTCATAAGGCAGAGTGCCATGAAGTGACCAACGTGGAGAGAGTCCGCTGTAGGATCGAAGCCGATGTAGAAGGTAGCCTTGCCTGCGTTGACGAGCTCCTCAATTTCCTTTTCGTCTGTGAGCTGCGCGAGGAGACCTCTGCGCTTGAGTTCTTCAAAAGTAGTCATAATTTATTTCTCCTTTATATTGAATTAATGATTTACGGTTTATGAGCGGCAGCTCTGCTGCCGTAAAGAATGAAAACGTCGGGCGTTTTCATGTATATCACGACCTTTCGGTGTTGTTATTATGTCAGGATAATTAAATTCTCCTTTGATGCTTCTTCAGAGCCTGAAGAAATTTAAGGTTAATTCAGCTTATTCGGATCTATGTCACTGAGTTTTCCGTAATCGTAAAGCTGCGGGCATTGCTCGCCTTCGTTTTTCCGCAGAATCCCTGCGCGGAACAGCTCGTCGTAAGCTATGCGCGATTTCATGCTCCCGAGCATTACCATATCATAGTTTGAAGAACCTTCCGTCAGGACAGCGAAATAATAGTGCAGCACATCTCCCGAATATATACCGTTATCGCTTGTTTTCAAGCGGGTGCATCGTATCTGGGCTGAAACTATTCTGTCGGCAGGTATTGCTTTTATGCTGTGCTGATCGTACATGACAACATATTCGCGGCTTATGTTTACTCCGCAGAGAAATGCGGTTATCATTCTGCCGTTCATATACGCTCTTTCAATGTCTTCAAGCTGAGAAGCATAAGCTTTTTCAAATTTCTTTACAGGCGAACTGAAGCTGATAGCAAGGGGATTATGCGTGTATCTGTATCTCAGATCGCTTATCAGATCGTCCTTTACCGGATAATCATAAGTGAAGTCCTGCCTGAATTTGTCATACTCCAGCGACTGATCCTGAAACTGCTTGTCCATTCTTTTGTTCAGTGACCTGTCACTGCTGCGTTCGAGAATATAATTGAGGCCAAAAAGGCCGAAGCACATGGCTGCTACAGCAGGATACAGAAAAAACGGCGCTTTAGCCTTTGCAACTAAAACAAAGAAAACAGCGGTCATGACGCAGGTGAAAATAAGGTCCTTTTTTGTTCTTGAAGACATATATGTATCCTTTCTCTCAGTCAGCGTGTTTCATTATTGCTTTCAGCAGACCGAGAAATGCGGAATATATGAAGGTGCGGACTGCAATCAGTGCCTGTCCGCCCATGAACACGTATTTGACATAGCTGTAGAAGTACTCTCCCGTGCCGCCCTTGTTCTTCTGTACAAGTCCGTCCATGTACGGCTCTACCGTCGTATTTCCGAAGGTGACGAAATCCACAAAAAGGGCAAGGAGCAGGGCTATGGTGAAGACAAGATTGAGATTTGCACTGTCGAGTCCCGCAAGTCCCGAAAAGGGGTGGATATATCTTGTGAAAAGAGATACCGAAATGATACACAGTAGGGTGCACAGGGTCATGCGTATGAAAGGAGCGGGAGCTCCCGATCTTGCAGGGCTTATGAAGCCGATATACAGCATGAGCAGGGCAAAGAGAAGGACTGTGAGCCCGAGGCTCAGGTAACCTATCGTCCTTTTCATGAAACATCGCTCCCTTCCGATAAATAAAGCCCCCGGACAGCATATGCCGTCCGGGGGCGAAGCATTTCGCGGTACCACCCCGGTTTACTGAGCCTTGCTCAGCCTCGTTGAGCTGTAACGGGCACACCCGTCCGCACCTACTTGCGTTCAATGCGGCAACTCCCGGATGTAGCTTCCTCTGCACCGTCATTCCCTCGCACCTCACGGGAACTCTCTGTATCGGGCTCTGCACAGGCTTTATCCGTTCACAGTTTTTGCCTTTATATCATAGCATAACTTTGACCGCTTGTCAAGGGCAAAGAAGAAAATTCGGGCAGAAGACTCTGAAAATGCTATTGCCCCGCCATAAGGCGGGGCAATAGCGCATTTACTGTCAAACAGAAGAAAAAATGTAAGACCTTTGATAACAGGGAAGGGTCATGCAGTCGATCTGCAATGCTTGCGGCGCTTCTCCTCGTACATATCCGAGTCCATATCGTTGAGAAACTCGTCGGCGGTCATGATGCCGTTGAGCAGGCTGCCGCCCATAGAGAAGGAGAGCTGATATACCGCAATGCCTTTTGCGTTGAAGCTGCTGACGCAGCTGCGGATACTGTTCATCACATCGAGAAGATCCTGATCGGTATCGGCTTTTGTTATAACGATGAATTCGTCTCCCGCAAAGCGTACGGCGGTACTCTTGTCGGGTATGGCCTCGGTGAGAATCCTTGCGGCCCGTATAAGAGCGGCATCGCCCATGGCATGGCCGTACATATCGTTGATGCTCTTGAAGTAGTCGATGTCGATCATAATACCGCCCGTATGGCTGTTCCTGTGGGTTATCTCCTCCAGTACATGATCCAGATAGGTGCGGTTGTAAAGGCCTGTCAGCGGATCTATATATGTGAGCTCGTTCTGAAGGCTCATATAGATGGCAACAAGTCCGATTGCGACCGAGCACCACGCCAGCGACAGGCCGTAGAATACGGACTGTAGCGCTGTTCCCACGAATATAGGCACAAGGAATATCCATATCGGGAAGAATTTCGCCCTGATAGTACCCTTGTAGTAGTTGTACCGAACATAGACGCTGAAGCCGAGATAGAAGAATACCGTGATATAATATACATAGCTGAGCGGTCTGCGGTGGTATACGTTGTTCTCATCGAAGGAGAACAGGAAACCGAAGAACATATTCAGCAGAAGGCCCGCAAGAAGTATGGCTGTGGGCACAGCAAGCCATGTATAGTGCTTTTTGAGACGGCTCTCCTTTTTGTAAAGCCTCAGATCCACATAAAGGCACCAGAGGAAGGATGTGATGACGTTTGCTCCGTATGTAATTGTGTTTGCAAGCACCGCCGTGAGGCGGGCGCCCGGGAAGGTCATGCCGTCTACAACGAATGATACCGTTTCAAAGAAGCATGCCGCCGCGGTAATGAGTATCATGGCCGTAAAAGTTATGTCGCTGGGTCGGCGCCGCTGTCGCACACGGTAGCTGCTGACCAGCAATACGGCCAGTATCGTCAGAGCGATACAATTGGTCACGATTATTGCTTGAAGGTTCATAGTATTCCTCCATATCCCCAGTATATACATATTATAACATATTGAATATAAATGTTCAATAGACAAGATAAAAATTTACAAATTTTGCTGAATTGTAACCTTTTGCTATCGGAAAAGAAAGATTACTTTTTTTGATTTGGTACTTGAAATTTCCGCGGGATTGATATATAATAAATTATTATAGCATGACGGGAGGAATATATATGATCAGTAAGATCGGATTTGACAACGAGAAGTACCTCAAAATGCAGTCAGAGCATATCAGACAGCGCATATCGCAGTTCGGCGACAAGCTTTACCTTGAATTCGGAGGAAAGCTCTTCGATGATTATCACGCCTCAAGAGTATTGCCGGGGTTCAAGCCCGACAGTAAGCTCCAGATGCTGCTCCAGCTGAAGGACGACGCGGAAATAGTCATTGTCATAAATTCCGATGATATTGAGAAGAACAAGGTCAGGGGCGACCTGGGCATCACCTACGACGTTGATGTTATCCGCCTTTTCCATGTTTTCACAAAGATCGGCCTCTACGTCAGCAGTGTAGTGCTCACGCGCTATGACGGACAGCCCACAGCCGACGCCTTCCAGAAAAGGCTTGAGTCCCTTGGAATAAGGGTATACCACCATTACAGCATAAAGGGCTATCCCTCCAATCTCCAGTACATAATCAGCGACGAGGGATACGGAAAAAATGACTATATCGAGACTTCCCGCAGGCTCGTCGTAATTACGGCGCCCGGCCCGGGAAGCGGAAAAATGGCTACCTGCCTTTCCCAGCTCTATCATGAGCACAAGAGGGGAATAAACGCGGGCTACGCCAAGTTCGAGACTTTCCCCATATGGAACCTTCCTCTTCGTCATCCCGTAAATATCGCCTATGAGGCGGCTACCTCCGACCTCAACGACGTCAATATGATAGATCCCTTCCACCTTGAAGCTTATGGCGAGACTACCGTAAACTACAACCGCGACGTGGAAATATTTCCCGTGCTCAACACCATGTTCGAGAATATCCTGGGAGAGTCACCCTATAAATCGCCTACGGACATGGGCGTTAATATGGCGGGCAAGTGTATCGTCGATGACGAGGCAGTGTGCGAGGCTGCAAAGCAGGAGATAATCCGCCGTTACTACGTTGGTATGTGCGACAACCGGAAGGGACTTATTTCCGATGAGGAGGTAATGAAGCTCCAGCTCCTTATGAAGCAGGCAAGCGTTACTCCCGAGGACAGAAAGGTCATATCCGCCGCTCTCGAAAAGGAGAAGGCTACCGAGGGACCCGCAGCTGCAATGGAGCTCCCCGACGGAACTATCCTTACGGGACGCACATCAGAGCTCCTCGGAGCGGTATCGGCTCTGCTCCTGAACGCACTTAAATACTTCGCTGATATAGACGACGATATACTTCTCATGTCTCCCCATGTAATTGAGCCCATAATGGAGCTCAAGGTAAATCATCTCGGCAACAACAACCCGAGAATGCACACCGACGAGACTCTTCTTGCGCTTTCAATCTGTGCAAATACGGACGGGAATGCAAAGAAGGCCATGGAGCAGATAGAGAAGCTCCGCGGCTGTGAGGTGCACTCCACCGTTATCCTTTCTTCGGTGGACGAGCGTATCTTCAAGCGCCTCGGCATAAATCTCACCTGCGAACCGAAATACGAGGCATAAAAGCAAGGCTTCCGATCATACGGAAGCCTTTTCTGATATATGTCAGCTGTCACTGTGCTGAGAATGAATCCTTGCCGACTCCGCAGAGAGGACATGAGAAATCATCGGGAAGATCCTCGAACTTTGTTCCGGGAGCGATGCCGTATTCGGGAGCGCCCTGTTCTTCATCGTATTCCCAGCCGCAAACGTCGCATACATATTTCATGTGGTGCACCTCCTTTGGTTTTTTCATTATTATAAGATAATTTTCCATGACTGTCAATAGAAAAGCGGGGAAAATGTTAAAAGAAGAAAATATGTTCTGGGTGTTTATTTTTGATGTATTATATGGTATAATGTTCATAAATGAACATTTTAGATGTCCGTGCAGCTGCGCAGAGCTGCTCCCTGCAATCGGACAATTATAACATAACGCTTCGCTTATGTGTTATAATATATCATGTTCGCAAAATGCTTTGCAGTGTCAGGAGTTAATTATGACCGATAAGATAATCATAAAAGGCGCAAGAGCCAATAACCTTAAAAATATAGATCTGGAGCTGCCCCGTGACAGCCTCATCGTAATGACGGGACTGTCGGGCTCGGGAAAGTCCTCCCTCGCCTTCGACACCATTTACGCCGACGGTCAGCGCCGCTATGTGGAGAGCCTTTCCTCCTACGCGAGGATGTTTCTCGGACAGATGGAAAAGCCCGATGTGGACAGCATAGAGGGCCTGTCTCCCGCTATATCCATTGACCAGAAGACCACCTCCAAGAACCCCCGCTCCACTGTGGGAACGGTCACGGAGATATACGACTACCTCCGTCTGCTTTACGCGAGGATAGGCGTTCCCCACTGTCCTGTCTGCGGCAGGGTAATATCCCAGCAGACCATAGATCAGATGGTGGATACCCTTATGGAGCTCCCCGCAGGTACGAAGCTCCAGCTTCTGGCTCCCATAGTAAGGAACCGCAAGGGACAGTATACAAAGGAGCTGGAAAGCGCAAGGAAATCGGGCTTTGTCCGCGCAAGAGTTGACGGGATAATGTACGAGCTCACCGAGGATATAAAGCTTGACAAGAACAAAAAGCACAATATAGAGATAATCGTTGACCGTATCGTCATCAAGGAGGGGATAGAGTCCCGTATCACCGACAGCCTTGAAACTGTTTTCAGCCTTTCCGGCGGACTTGCCATAGCCGACGTGATAGACGGGGAGGAGATACTCTTTTCCCAGAATTACGCCTGTCCCGAGCATAATATAAGCATTGGCGAGCTGGAGCCCGTTATGTTCTCCTTCAACAATCCCGTGGGAGCCTGTCCCAAGTGTACGGGTCTCGGAGTTTTCAGGCATATCGACCCCGACCTCGTTATCCCCGATAAGGAGCTGTCCATAGAGGAGGGAGCTATAAGCGCCTCGGGCTGGAACAGCCTTGACGAGACCTCCATAGCTTCCATGTATTACCGCGCTATCTCAAAGAAGTACGGCGTGCCCATCGACGTTCCCGTAAAGGAGCTCACCAAGGAGCAGCTTGATCTTTTCCTCTACGGAACTGGTGATGAGACCCTCGAGCTCAGCCGTCCGAAAACGCTGGGCGGCGGCAGCTACAACTCACCCTTCGAGGGAGTCATCAATAACCTCGAACGCCGCTATAAGGAGACAAACAGCGACTATTCACGGAGCGAGATAGAGGAGCATATGAGCGAGGTCAGCTGTCCCGTATGCAGGGGCAGAAGGCTCCGCGACGAGTACCTTGCGGTAACGGTGGGGGACAAGAACATAAGCGAGCTGACAGACCTTTCCGTGAAGGAGGGGCTGCGCTTCTTCAATGACCTGAAGCTCTCGGAGCATGACAGCTACGTGGGTGAGCGGATAATCAAGGAGATAAAGGAGCGCCTCGGCTTCCTGAAAAGCGTGGGACTTGAATACCTTACCCTTTCAAGAGCTGCGGGAACTCTGTCGGGCGGCGAGAGCCAGCGTATCCGCCTTGCCACGCAGATAGGTTCGTCACTTGTGGGAGTACTCTATATACTTGACGAGCCCAGCATCGGTCTTCATCAGCGTGATAACGACAAGCTCATAGCTACGCTGAAAAGGCTCCGCGATCTCGGCAATACTCTCATAGTCGTGGAGCACGACGACGATACCATGCTTGCTGCCGATTATATAGTAGATATAGGTCCCGGAGCAGGAATTCACGGCGGAGAGGTCGTTTTTGCAGGGACTGTGGACAAGCTGCTCAAGTGTAAGAGCTCCGTAACGGGACAGTACCTCAGCGGCAGAAAGAAGATTGAGATACCTAAGAAACGCAGGAGCGGAAACGGTAAATTCCTGACAGTACGGGGAGCCTCCGAGCACAATCTGCGAAGTATAGATGTTTCTGTGCCTCTTGGCGAGCTTGTTTGCATTACAGGCGTTTCGGGCTCCGGAAAGTCCTCCCTTGTGAACGAGATAATCTACAAGCACCTTGCCGCTAAGCTCAACCGCGCCAAGACAAGGAGCGGCGCTTTTGAAGCTATGGAGGGTATAGAAAATCTTGACAAGGTAATCTGTATCGACCAGTCTCCCATAGGCAGGACGCCCCGCTCTAATCCCGCCACATATACAGGTGTTTTCAGCGATATAAGGGAGCTCTTTGCAAAGACCCCCGACGCCAAGGCGCACGGCTACGGCAGCGGCAGGTTCTCCTTCAATGTCAAGGGCGGACGCTGCGAGGCCTGCGAGGGCGACGGCATAATCAAGATAGAGATGCACTTCCTGCCCGATATATACGTACCCTGCGAGGTCTGCAAGGGCAGGCGCTACAACCGCGAGACCCTCGATATACACTATAAGGGCAGGTCGATCTACGACGTGCTGGAAATGACCGTGGACGAGGGCGTGGAATTTTTCGAGCATATCCCCAAGATAGCCAGAAAGCTGAAGACCTTACAGGAGGTAGGGCTTGGCTATATCAAGATAGGTCAGCCTGCTACGACGCTGTCAGGCGGCGAGGCTCAGCGCGTAAAGCTTTCAACGGAGCTGTCAAAGCGTTCCACGGGCAATACCATATATATCCTTGACGAGCCCACCACGGGACTTCATACCGCAGACGTACACAAGCTCATAGATGTGCTCCAGAAGCTGACGGATCAGGGAAATACGGTGCTGGTCATCGAACATAACCTGAATGTGATAAAGGTCGCCGATCATATCATAGATCTCGGCCCCGAGGGCGGCGACGGCGGCGGCACAATCGTTGCGCAGGGTACTCCCGAGGAGGTGGCTCAGTGCGAAAGGTCCTATACGGGACAGTATCTGAAAGGCTACCTTGAGTAACGGATAAAAACAAACACCTGTATTTGTGAACAGTCACGATACAGGTGTTTTTATTTCAGCTTTCGATCTGCCGCGCAAGGAACTGAGCAGAGGCGTTGATAAGGCTCTTTTGCAGGTCGGTGGCTTCATGGCAGCTGTCGCTGGTCATAAAGGCGACTGCTCCGGAAATATCCCCTGCGGTTATTATGGGCAGAGCCGCAATGGCTGTCCGCTGGACTCCCTCGGCAGGGTAGAAGCTGTTGGTGCTTCCGTCGGGACAGTAGAACTGTCCGCGGTTCTCCATGAGCTCTTCGAGCTGTCCCGTAACACGGCGCTCGCTGAACTCCTTGCGGGGCACTCCGGCAGTCGCCACAACGTGATCCTTATCGAATATGACTACGGGACAACCTGCGATCTTATGCATGATGTCCGCCACATGACCTGCGTTCTCGCTCATTTCGCTGACAGCGGAATACTTCTTGAATATTACCTCGCCTTCGCTGTTTGTGTAGATCTCAAGAGGGTCGCCCTCACGTATGCGCATGGTCCGTCTTATTTCCTTGGGGATAACGACTCTTCCGAGGTCGTCAATCCTCCTTACAATACCTGTTGCTTTCATTAGATACCTCCTGTGTGTATCGCTATTGTATGAATAGCTTACAGGTATTATTTGCCGCAGACAATGATTTATTCATGCAAAGACTGACTTTGAAATGAATTTTGTATATGCCGGCCGAAAAATCCTATTCATGTCAGTGCATTTTCCTGTGCTGTGATCTGAATGTACGGTCAACTTTCCTTTGTATGCTGTCAAACGACTTTTGCATGAAGCGTGAACGGCAGTTTTCGCTTTCGCTGCGTTGAATTGTATTACTCAAAGCAATTTTGCGGCTAAAGATTACGTTCTGCAAAAAGTGACAAATGTCACTTTTGAAGTGATAAATGTAACGTTTACTCCTTTGCTTGTATATGTTATAATTCTTTATAGTAAAGGTTAGGAATTAAAAATTAATCGCTCAGGTTATAAAGGGGATCCTTTTATAATAAAATTTGTAATTATGTGCGCATACATTACAGTGACGATTTATAATGACTTTTTTTCAAACACCTTAGGCTGACTTATTATGAAAGACATTTATAATGTGACATTTATTGCAAAGGTTATCCTTTTACAGCAGAATTCGTAATTATGTGTACATGTATTACGATCGACAATTTATAATGACATTTTTATTCAGCACCTTAGTCAGACATAATTTCGAGAGACAAAAAACATGATAGGTATTATATAAATTGTAATTGTGTACCTATAATTACGACAGACAATTTATAATGACAATTCTATTCAAACATCTTAGTCAGACACAATCCCGAGAGACAAAATCTTTTGATATGTATTATAAAGGTTTATCCTTTTATAATAAAAATGTAAATATGTGCGCACATATTTACAGGACATTTTTTATCACATTTTTATTTTAACACCTTAGGAGGACTTAAAATGGAAAATCTACGCAAATCAACAAAAAACAGAGTGCTGTTTGTTCTCTGTACACTCATGCTTGCAGTTATCTGCATAGCTCCATTCGGCTTGAAGCCGCAGAACGCCTATGCGGCATGCTCGCATAACTGGCGTGATGAAAAGGTCATGAGCCAGCCAACCTGTACGGTAAACGGCTCAAAAATGCAGTATTGTACAAAGTGCAGATCGCGCAGAACAGTTTCTATCTCAAAGCTTGGTCACAGAACGAATGGCTCTTATACTATAACTAAGTATGCAACATGTGGTACTACCGGTACAAGAGTGCTGAAGTGCACACGCTGCTATGCAGTTCTTAATTCTCAGACTATTCCTGCAACAGGAAATCACAACTGGAGAGACAGCAAGGTATTCCAGAGACCTACTTGTACTACAAACGGTTCTATCCAGCAGCAGTGCAGCGGATGCGGTCAGACAAGAATGACTTATCCTTCAAAATTCGGACATCAGACAAACGGTTCTTATACAGTTACAAAGCAGGCTACTTGTACAGAAAAGGGCAGACGAGTTCTCAAGTGTACAAGAAGCGGATGCAACGATGTTCTTAATGCACAGGATATTCCTGCTTTAGGACATACTCAGGGAAGAAAGGTTATTCATGCTGCAACAGCTACAACGGACAAAATGGAAATATATTACTGCGGAAGAGAAAACTGCAATGGTATTTATAGCATGAAAACAATAACCGACGAGTATTCAGCTATAAGAAAAACAATCAAGAATAAGAATATGAGTAGTGAACAGGCTGATAAAACATATAAGGCAATTCAACAAATAAATAGTTATTATAATACTTACAAAGAGGGTTATAGTCTTTCTGACAGTTCAGCTAAAAACTATTTTGATAAGGTATTAAATAATGCTGAAAAGCAGAAAAATATGAAAGAGATCCTTGATACAATTGATGAATATAGTACCTTTTTCGGACTTTTAAACAGTGATCTGGTAGATGAATGTATTGATACATGCAGTTACCTTAAAATTGGAGCTGATCTGCAGGCTGTAATTAATTCTCCTGATAATTATGCCAGAATGAATGCTGTTATTGATACTTTGAGTGACGTTTGCGGTAAGGTTCCCGGAGCAGATAAGATTTATTGTCCTACTCTTGATTCTTTGCAGAAACAGTGGGATAAGAGCAGTGAAAAGATTCAGAATCACTTCAGCGATTTAGAGGATTCTCATTGGATGGCCCAAAAAGAGGTAGATAATTCTATAAAAATTGAAGTTAATGGTGAATCAAGATCTGTTTTTTCATTAACACAAACTGAACTTGCTGTTAACTGTGCTAAGGTTGAGGAAGCATTAATTAATCATTATAATTCATATTATTTATCTGAAAATAAAAAAGATTTTTCAGAGAATAACATAATAATGCGCAAAGACCGTGAAAGATTCGTCAAGAAGGCTTTTGGAAAGATTTTGGATGAAGCAGGTTTCTTTGACTAAAATGGTATAAATATAATTACCCCGAATCGGATTAATCCGATTCGGGGATTTACTATGCAGATATACCGCTGTTTTCACTTTTCTGCTTAGGTATCTTGATAGTGGTCGTGAAGCCCTCGCCTTCCACCGAGGAGAATTTGACTGTTCCGCCGAGAGCCTCAGTGCGCTCACATATACCGCGGAGTCCGTTGTTCTCCTTGATCGATGAGCAGCCGCAGCCGTTGTCGAATATGTAAAGCTCCAGCTTATCGGAGAGGAATTTTACGATAATATCTATCCTGTCCGCACCCGAATAGCGTATGGCGTTGGTGATCGTCTCACGCGTGTTGTCGTAGACCGCATTGACGCAGAAGCCGAAGCTTTCGTCTTCCTCGCCCTGTGTGCATACGTCTATGTCGATGCCGCGGACTGCCGAGGTTACTGTATTGATCGCGCTTGTGACCGAGGTCATGAACTCGTCGGAGCGCAGATTGTTTATAGAGCAGCGCAGCTGAGTGACGCCGCTTCGCGATAAGCCGTCTATCTCACGGATAAAGTCGACAGCCTCTGCGGGAACGTCCTTCTTGTTCCTGAGGTCGGCGTCTATGATACGGGAAAGAGAGCTTATCATTGTAAAGGTATGTCCCGCGGAATCGTGTATCTCCTGAGCTATACGGTTGCGCTCCTTTTCAAGCGAGAGCTTTTTCTCGGTATCGAGAAGCTCATGGTACTCGGATACGTTATTGATGATGATAATGCGGGCGATACGCTCGCCGTTCTTGTTGGTGCAGAAATTCTGTTTGATATTGTAGAAATTCTCATTGAATATAAGCTCGCAGGAGTCGGTGTTCTTGTCAAGTTCTGTGCCGGTTTTCTCCCTTACAGCGGCAATGACCTCGTCCAGTGGTGCTCCCGTGCGTACGGATATGAGCTTTTCCGCATATGTGTTCTTGTACGTCATCAGGTCGTCGGCGTCAAAGACGACAACGGCGCTGTTGATGCTGTCAATGGTATCCTTTATGGCGATACGGTTTATATTAAGCAGGCCGTATCTGCCGATTGCAATGAGTATCATAACGACAGAGAACGAAAAAAACATCGGTGTGAGCTCAATCTTCGGCCTAATTATATTCAGGACGGTAAGCAGATTGATAAACATCGGGACAATGACGCCGAGGGTCAGCAGCAGCGACTGCTTGGTCATACGGCGGTTGCCCGGAGAGTGCTTGATGAACATAAGAACGATTCCCGACAGAAGCAGTATATTATAGATCACCTGTGAGATATAATAGATCACCCCGTGAATGACATTTCTGTATTCGTAGACAGTATAATATTTGTGGTGCCATGGATTTGTAATAACGCATATCAGAAATACGGCTGATATTATGGGAAGCAGATTGCAGAATTTGCGCAGCTTGTTGCAGAAATCGGAGTATTCCGCAGCAAACATGAACCAGAACGGCGGCAGGATACATATCCCTATATTGCCGATAACGCAGCTTATCCAGAACTGGCGTGTATTTACGGAGAAATGCAGCATCAGCTGCGAGATGAGCCATAGAATAATGGAAATCTGACAGAACATGAAAAGTCTTGTAAGGCGGTTGTCGTTTCCGCTCGTCAATACCCATATGACAGCACATATCATGCCTATCAGAGCAAAAGAAGACACTATCGTCTGTATCATTGTAAAAAAACCTTCCAATCATCGTGACTTAACATTTAAATCGGAACGTGCTTTATCAAATTATTGGTGAAAATGAATATTCAGATATTTGCTGCCGTAGCATTTTCCTTTTACAGATAATCCGATTTTAACATTTTTTGGCAAAAAAGTCAAGAAGCAGACGAGCTTTATTTTGCTATGCTATGCGTAAACTACGCAGATACGTTGTTTAATAAAAGAAAAAGCCCTTTCGCGGACGGCAGTACAGACTGCGCCGTGAAAGGGCTGTTATATTAACGACAGACCAATGAGTGATATTTAGTCAGACAAAAACGGAGTTTGTATCGGAACAGTGTTCCTTACCGATTGTAAAGTTAAAGATATTTTTGATTATACTATATTGAAAAATACAGATTTGCTGCCGGTATAGTTTCCGCGGCCGAAGAGCATAATTATAGCCTTTCCCTTGTCGGTGTTGCAACCGGGATTATATGTGTAATCTGTTCCTCTTTTAAGGGTTATCGAACCGTATTTGACGGTAAGAGCGGGAGTGATAGCCTTACCGGTATACTTCTGATCGGGGATTGAAGAATAGCTGAGAGTTGAGATGTCCCTTGGCTGTATCCTGAATTTTATTACCTTTTTGCCTGTATAGTTTCCTATACCCGTTATTGTCATTGTTGCTGTTCCTGCATTGAGGTTGGAGGTGTAGTAGACGGTATAGTCTGTACCCTGTTTAAGCGTTTTCGATCCGTGCTTTACGGTAACGGAAGGCCTGATATAGTTGCCGGTGTATGTTGCATCTTTAACGCTGCTGAAGCTGCATGTGCCGATATGGTATTTTACGGCAGGAGGGCAGTTAATATAGTCAAGTGAGAAGTATGTCCACCAGTTGGTGTAGAAGCCTGTCTTGACGTTTTTGCCGTTGGCGTGAGGCATATGCTTGAACCACCATTTATGGTGCTTTAGAATGTATTGGTAGTTGTCATCACCACCCCACTCATCTCGGCCTATTGTTTTTGCTGTGCCTGAAAGATCAGGATAGTTATACCAAGTATCGCAGTATGATAAAACACGATTAGTACGCTGCCAGTCGTGATCATTTATGCTGCTTGTCAGGCTGTTCGGAGCATGATGTACATTACCTACGCCTGATTTTCCCTTGGCTACACATTCATAAGCTGTGAATTTTTCCCAGTCATTGTACTTGGAGTAATCCTTCTTGTAGTTAGGTGCGCCGAAGACATTATCCATTATGGATTCCTGACGGTGGCCTGCGTCCTCAAGCATTTCTCCTACTCCGCGCTCATAGTTGAAGCCGTAAACAATAAAGTTCTTGCAGTCTTTTTTTAACGGCTCACCGTTTACCCAGAATGCATTTTTTCCAACCATTATTGTCTCGTGAAGCTTAACTCCCACCATAGGACCTGCAAATATCCATACCTCGTCGATCTTTCCGCTGTTTACCTTATCGTAGACCTTGTATTTCTTTAAATAGTAATCATAATCAAAGGAGAATTCGTAATTCTTCCAGCCATCATATTCCCAGAAGGCACTGCCATTATTTTTGATCGCAGTCATAAGAGTTTTGTAATATTCATCAGTAGTATAAGGAGCCTTTTTGATCTTGGTACTGCGGGGCATTTCATTCAGCTCTATCTTTTCCGCGATCTTGTAATTGACGTTGCCGTAGCTTACTTCGGACATTTCCTTTGCGAACTGATCGGCAAGAGTATACGGATTGTTCCAATCTGCCACCTTATTGGCCGGGTCGTTCTTGTAGCTTGCAAGCTCATGCTGCTTTATTAATTCGGTAACATTGTCGTGTTTTATTTTGAATGTGGGATCAAAATTGATTATCATAACATTGTAGGTCTTGCCTGCGGCTGAGGCTGTATTTGTGCTAAGGCATAGCATTGATGTCGCTGCAATGACTGTCATTAGTATAAATACTGATATTTTTTTGAAAACCTTCATTTTTCATTACTCCTTTTGTTTTTTTTCATAGATAACTGCTCCGTGGTATGAAATTAGTTGTCCGGTCTGTCGTGAATTTGTTTTGCGTGGTTTGAATCCCGGGCCGGAGTGCGGGCGGGGGGTAAAGAATCCTCCTTTCTGAATGCGGGCTTACATATATAAGTGATTTCAGAAGTCCAAAAAGACGAAAAAATCTTTTTCTGCGGTTAGCCGAAGGAAACAAATGCTTTGAAGTTGATATGAGTGGTAATTGATGCAGGCAAACATAAGTGCGGGAAGAAAACTGCTTTTTCAAAAGCGTATAAAAAGCAAAAAGGCTCCGAAAACGGAGCCTTCATGCTTTTAAAAAAGGGTTTTAAGAGAATGACTTATCTTATATTGGTTCTGAAAATTTCGGGATAAGCACCGGCGATCTGTCCGATGAAGTTCAGATCGGCACAGGTGTGACAGAACCGTTTCTCGGGAGCAGAGCATATACAATCGGCATTTTGATGCCTGTTTTCATACAGTGTCTGCTTTGATGCGGATTTGCGGATATATAATAAAAACATATCACTGTGTTTATTATATATTTTACAAAGGGCGGTATCAAGTCGATAATTGCGATAAGGCTCCGTAAATTGACTTTTTTTGCTTTCAGTCCGTCTTTTTGCGGACCTGGAAATGCGAACGTATCAAGAGCTCTGTATTTTTTTTATGCAGTTCTGCGGGATATTAATAAAGCGGATTTTTTATATTAACAATATTTTGCGCTGAAAAGCCTTGTCATGCAGATCGGAGTGCGGGCTGCTTCTCGGAATGATGAAATAATATCCCGAGAGTAGAAAGGAACGCAATAAATGGGGAGTAATCAACGTTTTTTCGTTAAAAACGGGCAACGGACATTTGTGGTAAAAGTGATGACAAAAGGGAGCATTATAATATCATTTAACGTGTAATATTACAAAAGGTATAAATAGCAAATGTTTTTACAAGCTTTGTTATCACAATATTATTAAGTTTTGAAATATAACAAATGTCCGGGGAAAGAGGGCGCGGAATGGTGTTGAAATCCGGGGAATAAGGCTGTATTATGGTGTTTATAGCCTGTCGGGCATTGACGCTTTATGGCGTTATGAGCCGTCGATGAAAAAGCATTTTTCGGACTTATAAGGTGGTTTTGGCATATAGGTGCATATTGCCCAAAAATACTATTTGCTATTTGTTGAAGTCTGACAAAAACGAGTTATTTTTTTATTTATTCTTGACAGTATATTATATCTATATTATAATATAACTATGATATAAGAATTGGTTTACACAGTGTATAATGATTGTGATATAATACAAAAAATTATAGATAAACTTATAAGATTGTGAGGACATGACCAGTGAAGAATGACGAAAACGACGAGATAGACCTGAAAGCCATTTTTTCGCTTTTTCTGAGCAAATTATGGCTGATAATACTCATGGCGATACTGGGAGGAACTACGGCGTTCTGCTTTTCAAAGTTCCTTATGCCGCTGAAATATTCTTCGTATATTTCGATGTATGTTCAGAGCTACACTACCTTCAATGAAAATCCCGAGCACAATTACAATAACATAAATAATTCAAAGCAGCTCATCAATACCTATATGGAAGTCCTGAAGGACGACGCTGTTCTGAATGCGGTTGCCGAAAAGCTGAGAGGCGAGTTCGACAATTCCACACTTGAAGAAAACTTTACTGTTGTTGACGGCAGGATCACTCCCGCTTCTATCAGAAGCTGTATCAGCGTTTCCTCTGTTCCGGATACAAGCAAGCTGACTTTCAGCGCCGTAACAAAGAACGCTGAAGTATCGGCTGCGATATGCAACAACATTGCGGAGGTCGCTCCGGATTATCTTGAGGACGCTGTGGGCGTAGGACAGATCAATACCATAGGCACGGCAAAGGTCAATAACAATCCCGTTGCTCCCAATGTAAAGAAGAATACAGTTCTCGGAGCATTGGCGGCTGCGGCACTTATAATGTTCCTTATATTCATTATCGATTTCTTCGATAATACCATAAAGGAATCAGGCTGGCTCAGCAGCAGGTTCAACAAGGCCATGATAGGCGAGATCCAGCAGTTTGAAGTAGAAAAGAAAAAGAAGGGCGATGACGGCGACAATCATGTCAAGCTCACTGACAGCGACGTACCTTTTGCCGTTGTTGAGAGCTACAAGTCCATAAGGACCAATATCACATTTGCCCTTTCTCCCTTTGAAAAGAAGATATTCACTGTTTCTTCCGCAAATCCCGCGGAGGGTAAGTCCACTACCTCGGCCAATATCGCGATCGCGCTTGCACAGGGCGGAAATAAGGTGCTCCTTATCGACGGAGACCTGAGAAAGAGCGCTCAGCATAAGATATTCGGCCTGAAGAACAAAAAGGGACTTTCCACCGCTATCGGTAAAATGACTCCCGTTGACGAGTGTATCTCCAAGGAGGTCATGGAAAATCTCGACGTTATGACGGCAGGTCCCGTACCTCCCAATCCCTCGGAGCTCCTTGCTTCGGAGAATATGACGTCCATTCTCGATCAGCTTGAGGACAGGTATTCAACTATCGTTATAGATACTCCTCCGGTAAATGTAGTTACCGACTCCATGGAGCTTGCAAAGAACGTATCTGGTATCATAATGGTCGCACGCTACGGCGAGACCACTACCGACGATATGGAAGAAGCCATGAAGAAGATAGAGTTTGCCAAGATGAATATGCTTGGATTCATACTCAACGACATCAAGGTTAAACGCAACGGCAAGTACTATTCAAAGTACAAGTATGACAAGGGCTACGGTTACGGTTATTACGGCTCAAAGCCCGAGAGCAGCGACGATGAGGCGTCGGAGGCTGCGGAAAAGGCTCATGCCGGAAAGCCGTCGGGCGGTGAAAAGTCAAAGAATGAAAAGACAGCTTCTGCTAAGGACAACGGGAAAAAGAAAAAAGGCGGTAAATAATGCTTACTGAATATCACTGCCATGTACTTCCGGGTATCGATGACGGCTCGGACAGCGTTGAAACTTCGCTTGCTATGCTGGAAATGATGAAGGAGCAGGGCGTGGAAAGAGTGGTCTTTACTCCTCATTTCTACTGCCACAGGGAGAAGTCGGTGGAGAGCTTCCTCGAAAAGCGTCAGGCAGCTTTTGAAGCTGTCAGGGACAAGTCTCCCATAAAGAATATGCTCCTCGGAGCAGAGGTTGCGGTCGAGCATGGTATTTCCGAAGTTAAGGACATTGAAAAGCTGGCTATACAGGGTACAAGGCTGATACTTATGGAGCTTCCTTACCGCGAATACAAGGAATGGATGTACGAGGAGATATACAATATTTCCGCAGAGTACAAGCTCAAGGAAATAATCGCTCATGTACACCGGTACCTTGAATACTGTTCCAAGGAACAGATGACGGATATTCTCAGCAAAAATGCGGTTTATCAGATCAATAACGAAGCCTTCGGGAGCTTCTCACAGAGGCGCTTCGTGAAAAGAATCATCAAGGGGGACCTTCCTGTAATTTTTGGAAGTGATGCACACAATATTTCGTCGCGCAGACCCAACTGGGATCTGCTGAAAAAAAAGTGCGGCGGCGACGAAATAAAGGAGTCGGACAAGCTGATAGATAAATACTTTGTCTGAACAAAACGTTTTATTTATATTATTTGTCGTAGTAATCAGAGTGGTTTGTATTTATGTCAGGAGGGGGTCTTTATGCCAAGATCAGCTATACTTGAAAACGTAATTGATAAGAGAATTGAGATTGTCATGACAGAAAACAAGGCTTTTTCAGAGCGCGACGCGGAGTCAGCTGCAAGGCTGTATACCAAAGCGTCCCTGAGAGAAAAGCCGGTATATGATGCCATAAAGCGCGTAGGTGACGTGGTATGCTCTGCTACAGCGCTTATTGTGCTGTCCCCGTTGTTTATATGCATAATGTCCTTTATCTTCTTTACCGATTATAAAAATCCTATATTCAGACAGGAGAGGATCGGCAAGGACGGCAAGGTGTTCAAGATCTGGAAGTTCCGCAGTATGAGGTTCGGAGCCGAGAAGGAGCTCAGCTCACTGAAATCCCTGAACGAAGACTGCGGCGTCAATTTCAAGCTCCACCATGATCCGAGAGTGACCAGAATAGGCGAGTTCATACGCAAGACCTCGATCGATGAGCTTCCGCAGCTGGTGAATATACTCAAGGGGGATATGTCCGTTATCGGTCCGAGACCCTTTGTGGCTGATGAGCAGGCCGCACTTCCCGATGAACGGTTGCTTGTAAAGCCCGGCCTTTCATGCTACTGGCAGATCGGCGGTAAGAATGATCTTCCCAAAGAGGAGCAGATCGCGCTGGATCATAAGTACATAAAGGAACGTTCGGTAATAACAGATGTGAAGATCATCGTGAAAACAGTTCTTCATGTTATTACAGGCGAGAATTATTGATCGTTATTTCCTTTTGATAGTTTTTATGGGCCGAATCCTTGAATAAGATTCGGTCCATTTATGTTACAGGCATATTGGGTTTCATAACCGAAAATATTGCGAAAGAGTGAATTTATACCGGATTCTATTGCAATATCCCCCAAAATGCCTTATAATTTATATACAGGCTTTTATGGCAATTCAATTTTTGAATAAAACCTAATGGATATTATTGTAAGGAGGAATTTGTTATGAAAAAAACATTGAGAGCAGCTGCGCTGCTGACCGCATTCGCACTTGCAGGAGGACTTCCGCTGACAATGGCTGACGGTGCATTTTCGGCTAAGCCCCTAACGGTTTACGCTGACGAAAGCTATACCTACGGCTTCACGGATTCTTTCGAATATAAGAAATATTCTGACCATATCGAAATAACCAGCGCTAAGTCGGCAAACGCTGATTCGGTCGAGATACCTGCTTCCATCGATAACCTTCCGGTTACAACTATCGGTATATATGCTTTTCAGTTCAATTCGATGAAGACTCTTACTCTTCCAGATACTCTTACTGAAATAGGATTTTATACCTTTGGATACTGTAAAAATCTGACTTCTGTAACCATACCGGATAGTGTCAGGAAGATCGGCCTTCATGCCTTTGAAGAGTGCACTTCGCTGACTACGATCAACTTTCCGGATCATCTGGTGGAAACAATGGACTATACATTCGAAAACACTCCGTGGCTGGAAGAGCAGCGTAAGAAGGATCCGCTTGTTATAATCAACGGTGCGGTAATAGACGGAAGGACCTGCGAAGGTGACGTAGTCGTACCTTCCAGCGTAAAATATGTCGCGTCGGGCGCATTTGCCAAGAACGAAAAACTGACCTCTGTTGTGTTCCCTGCAAGCGTGACCACGATCGCAGACAATACCTTCTGGTACTGCAAAAATCTGAAATCGGCCGAACTGAAGGGCGCGGAAACCCTCGGCTTCGGAGTTTTCGGCAGTTGCAACAATCTGACGGAGCTGAAGCTGTCGGGCAGTCTGAAATCGATCGACAGCTATACATTCACCGATAATACCGCTTCTGCAACAATAACATTCTATGGCAGTGAGTCAACATGGAACAGTGTGGAGAAGCCTTCCGGCGATCAGTTCCTCCAGCGGGCAAAATACATTTTTGACGAAAATCATACCGAGCCCGAAGAAGGCATGAAGGGCGACGCGAACTGCGACAATCAGGTGGATATGGGTGATGTAGTCCTTATTATGCAGTCTATCTCCAATCCCAACAAGTACGGCGAGAACGGTACCGATGACAGCCACCTTACTGCCAAGGGCAGAATCAACGGCGATATGAACGGTGACGGACTTACTGTCGGAGACGCTCAGGCGATACAGAAGATACTTCTTGGCGTGAACTGATCCTAATCGTTATAACAATACCACATAAAAATCCCCGGGCTCAGCCCGGGGATTTTTTATAGTAGGTTTATGATCAATAGCTCTTTATCTTGCTCTTGAGGAGATCAAGGTCGGTCGTGTTGATCTTACCGTCGAGGTTCAGATCAGCGCATACCGAATTGAACCACTTGTCAGGGTATCTGCCTGTTGAGAGATAAAAATGGAGCCAATGTGTGTCCTGACTGTCAAGCTTGCCGTCTACATTTACATCGCCAATGGGTGTTGTGCAGGCAATACGCTCGTCATGTTCATTATATCATTTTATCAGAGGCAGCACAAGTCGGAATTTGCTTTCAGGCCGCTATTTCCAAATTATAGCGGTGACACTGTTCGGAGCCTTGCATGAAATTAAAAAATCGGGCACTCCTCCATTTGGAAGAGTGCCCGTATATATTAAACGGATAGGAACCTTTTTGGTCAGACTAAGCTTATGAATTTGCCTTTCTCATGATGGCATAATAATCATAAGCGTTGAGAACGCCGTCAGCATTCATATCGGCGCATACCTTGCTGAAGGTCCCGGGGCGGTAGTTCTCCTGAACATATCTTCTGAGAAGCTCGGCGTCGCTGCTTGTGACCTTTTGGTCAAGGTTTACATCACCGAGAGGATATACACATCTTCTTATGGAAGTATCGTCAGTTACATAGTCAGGGAAATAGGCAGTGCCTTTTTTTACCAATGTACCGGTCTTTGTATGACTTCTGCTGGTTTTATTCCTTACTTCGAGGTTCAGCAGCTCCTGATCGGTACAGAATGACCATGCTGATGTATTTTGATTGTCATTCCAGTAAATATCGGAATTGAACCAGATACCGTCAATCTTCAGCATATTCCAGTTGTGAGTGCCTGATGTGGCTATTTCCGACTCTATTCCCGCTTTTTCAAGAGCTCTGTAGTATCCCTTTGCGTAGCCCTCGCATACAGCTATGCCGTTAAGGAATACAGAAGATTCACGGTGGAATTCCTCCCAGCTTTCAAGATCATAGGGACGGGCTTCGCCCGGGTGAGTTGAATCCCAGACTATCATAGGACTGCGGCACATATTGCGTATTAATAATTCAAGAGCATAGGCTGTCTGAATATCATTGAAGTTGGGAGCGACTGCTTTTACATAATCAGCCATGATAGAACAGCATATATCGACATAATCCTGTATAAAGCCTATTCTGTCTGTCTTTGCAAAGTATTTCTTTACAAAGGGTGAAGCATAGAAATTAATGCTGCCACCGTTTCTTGATGCAACTGTGTAGTTATTTATCTTTCTGAGGTTAAGGCAGCCGTCAAATGCATCTCCTGCGATCTCGTAATTCATATGACGGGCTCCTATTATGTTTTCAAGAGAAGTACAGTTACTGAAAGCTCTTTCCTTTATGGTTTCGAGACTTGCAGGAAGATAGATCGTCTTGAGGCTTGAACAGTCCGAGAAAGAACCGATTCCTATAACCTTTACACTGTCAGGCACAGATACTTCATTGAGCCTGATGCAACCGGAAAATGCTTCATCTCCTATCTCTGATACGGAATCCGGGATATAAACTTTTGTGATACCGGTATTGTTTACAAAAGCGGATTTCGGGATAATGCTTATGCCGTTGGGAATGCTGATAATTCCCGAGGCGCTTGAAGTATCTACGATATTGTTGTTTATGATCACCATGCCGTAAATTTTCTGCTGTGAGCTGATCCATTTTGTATTCTGGAATGCGTTGAATTCAACATTCGTTACCGATGAGGGCAGAGTTATATTTGAAAGATTTGTACACTCACCGAATGCCACTCCTTCGATGGTGGTAACGGTAGAGGGAATAGATACGGACGTCAGTGAAGAGCAGCAGCTGAAAAGGCCATGGCTTATCTTTTTAAGACCTGACGGAAGAGAGATACTTGTAAGTGACGAGCAGGAGGCAAAAGCTCCTTCGCCGAATTCTTCAAGCTCCCTTGTATTTATAGTTACGGTTTTAAGGGCAGTACAGTCTGAAAAAGCATAGCTGTCTACCTTGTAGACGTTTTTCGGGATAGTAACGCCGGTTATGCCGGTGCTGCTGAATGCCTTGTAGTCTATCTCTTCAAGAGAAGAGGGCAGAGATACTGTTGTCAGGTTGCGGCAGTAATAGAAGGCTTCCTTGTCAATATCAGTGTAGCCCTCGGGGATAGTTACCGACCTTAAGCCGGCGTTTTCAGCGAAAGCTCCGGCTCCTATTTCGGTTATTTCAAGCTTTGAGCCGTTTATTGTAACCGAATCAGGCAGAGTCAGATAAGAGGCACTGCCGTTATATTTTGTTATAGCCGCACAGTTGACAGAAATTCTGTCATATTCAAAATCGCCCTGTGTTTCTGCCGCGTCTGCTATGACAGGCACAGGGGAAAGAGCGAGCTTTTCTGCGTTGGGTGCGATTATACCTGCTGAGGCAGTGCAGAGCGTCAGAGCAAATGCGATAGTTTTTTTGATGTTGCTTTTCATTTTTATTCTCCTTTGTAATAGTTTATTTACTGACATATGCAGGCATGTTGCCTGCACATGTTAGAAGCTCGGGGTCAGCTTTCGTATACGGAAAATCTCCAGATACGTACTGTTGGATAATTTCTGTATTCGCTGTTGATATACTGTCTGAGCAGATCAACGTCGTTGCTTGTGATCCTGCCGTCAAAGTCAAGGTCTCCTATAGCGATTATTCTGTCAGCTGCTGATTTGTTGACATAATTACTGAGGGCGTTCACATCTGATGAAGTGAAGTATCCGTCGCCGTTCAGGTCGCCGAGATTGCGGTTGTCCATATATGCCATGCCGGCATGCTTGTTGAAGCCTCCGAATCCGCCTGATGCCCATTCATATTTATTATGGCCGTCATTAAGGAACTGGTCGTCAGAACAGAGGAAGTTGTCATATCTTTGATTCGGATCTGCGCCGTTGTGATAGTCGCTGTCGTCCCATGTTATATCCGCATGATACCATTTATCGTTCAGCTTAAGAAGATTCCATGCGTGGCCCTTTATGTCGTCCTCAAGTCCGTATCTTGCATCAAATATGTAAAAGCTTTCAAAGCCTGCCTTTTGGAGCAGAATGTTGAAGCATCTTGCATAGCCGTCGCAGACAGTGTAATTAAGCCCGTTTTTGCCTTTGTGGAGAAATACAGAGGCGTCAACATGATTCTTTTTATTGTCCATATCATCAAAGTCGTAGTCTGCGGTGTCAATTATCCACCTGCGGAGACGAATTATCTTTTCAATATCTGACATGGATGAATTTATATTGCTGCGTACAACATAATCAGCCATCTTGTCAACATAATCCTTCATGAAATAATAATCCGCATACTCTTCAAAGCTTTCCTCCATGTGAGAACGTATCCTGCTGCTGAACTGAGGAGCACTGTTGTAGTAAGGTGTTGTAACGAGCTCGGTATTGTTGAGATTGTGGACCTTGGTGGTGGTCAGGAGAGTTTTGTACTCATTGAGGAAAACTTCCGGAGCCTTGCTGTATTCCGATGAGGGTATTGTAAGATATTCAAGGTTGTCAAGGCCTTTGAAATTGCCTTTGTTCCTGTTGTTGGGAACAAAGCTCATGAGCCTCAGCTCTCTGAGATTTGGGTTGTTGAATATGGCTGTATCGGAAATGTCTGTTGCATATGTAGTGAAAGAATAGTCTTTCTTGTCAGAAGGGTAGCAGATAAGAGAGGTGCCCTGGCGGTTGTAGAGGACTCCATCCACCGACTTGTAGTAAGCGTTGGAATAATCAACATTGAATGTTTGCAGACCGCTTGTTGAGATAAAAGCTGTTTTATTTATTTTCCAGACATTTTTGCCGATATATAACCGTTCGGGCAGTGTTGCGCTTCCGAATGCTTCGGCTCCTATCTCTTTTACGGAGTCGGGAAGCTTTAAGCTGGTAAACTGGCATGCCTGGAAGCAGCCTTCGGGAATACTGGTAACTGTGTTGGGCAGGTTTATGGAAGTAATACCGCATGATGAGAAGGTCCATCTGGAGAGATATACCTTTGTATCCGAGCCTTCAAATTTTACGGTTTTAAGGTTGTAAAGAAGGAAGAAGAGATATTCTCCGAGTGAAAGCGTCTTTACGCTGCTGCCGAAGCTTACATAGCTCAGCTTCATGCAGCGGTTGAATACAGAACCCTGAAGGTAAATAGTAGCGCAGTTGCCGTAAAAGTTCTGGATACCCGAATTCTTGAATGCGTCCGGCATTATATTTACATTCTTAGCCTGTTCGTTAATTGTGAAAGTGACCAGATTCTCGGTATTGGCAAAGGCCTCCTGTTCGATCATCATGCTGCTGTTGACAGTAACTGAGGTTACATTCGTGTATCGGAAGGCACCTGATTCTATCTTGGTTATCGGATATGAAGTTCTTCCGTCGTAGACAGTTGCACCGATGTTTACATTGGTGATATTCTGATCCGCGGACGTAATAACAGCATAACGGCTGCCAGAGTAGTCCTTGTAGACCTTGTAGGTGATCGAGCCTGACTTGAACTGTTTAATATAGGTGTCTGCTGCTTCTGCGGTTATGGGGGTGGGGGAAAGTGGGAGCTTTCCTGCGTTTGGTGCGAGGGTTGCAGCTGATGCTGCGCAGAGCGTCAGTGCAAGTGCAATGGTTTTTTTGATACTACTTCTCATTTTTATTCTCCTTTTATATTTGTTGAGGTATAGCTAAAAATATATACCGTCTTGTCTATTATATATTTTTTATATACGGCTATCAAGTCAAAAATTGCTTTCAGAAACTGCTGTTTTTACTTTTCTTGCGCACCTTTATGGTAAAATAATGACCGGTTTTTAGCCTTGACAATGAGAAAAGCTCCGTATCCGGAGCTTTTCTCTGTATGATAATTATGAGGATTATTTATTGTTGAGTATCTTCTGTTTGAGAAGCGAAAGATCTGTTGCGTTGAGCTTCCCGTCGAAGTTCATATCAGCGAAGATATGATTGAATGAATTGGCAGGATTCCTGCCGGTGTTGAGGTAAGACTGGAGCCACTGGACATCGGTTTTGTCGAGTTTACCGTCAACGTTTACATCGCCCATAGGTGTAGTGCAGGGCATATCTTTATATTCATATATGTATCTGTTTGACTTGCGTTCAATTTGGTTTTTATCATGCGCATCTGTATCGTCCATTTTATCCATCTCGGAATCTGAAACCATAAACCAGTTGTAAACAGAATTATTGCCGCCATCGTCCCAGTATGAATCGATATTGAACAACTTTCCTTCAGCCTTGATAACGTTCCATGCGTGTGTCTTGCTGAGAACTATCTCTGCGGAAATACCTGCCTTTGTAAGGAGGAGGTTGTAGCCCTTTGCAAAGCCCTCGCATACGCCGACACCGTTCATGAGAACAGAGGATTCGAGGTGGTATTCGGGACGGCCTGCCAAAGCGTTGGGATAATCCTGATTTTTGTTTTTTCTTTCCCAGTCAACATAAGGATTGCAGCCGTTGGCGCACATCCAGTTTTCAAGCTCGCGGGCGATCTGAACATAATTATAATTCGGATATTTGCTCTTGATCTGGTTTACTACAGCCTGAGCCTTCTTATCTACATAGTCCTGGATAAAGCCGATGTCATCTGTCTTGCTGAAGTACTTCTTTACAAAGAGCTCCTTGTTAAGATATACATTGTTGCCTGAAGTGTATACTATTGTTGTACCGTTTATCTTTTTAAGATTAAGGCAGTCAGCAAATGCCATTCCGTCAATTGTGTAGTTATTGCTTTCCTTTACGCCTTTGATGTCACTGAGTGACGAACAGTTGCGGAATGCGCCGTTTCCGATCGTCTGGAGACGCTCGGGGAAGGTCACAGTCTTGAGCGAGGTACAGTTCGCGAATGCTGATGCATCGATAGTCTGTATCCTGCTGGGAAGAACTATGCTGCTGAGCTTCTTGCAGTTTGAGAATGTGTACTTAGGTATGACTGCGATATAGTTGGGAAGCTGAACCGATGTAAGGTTTGTACAGTCTGAAAATACGCTTTCGCCGAAGTTAGCGATAGATGTTGGCAGAACGATCGAGGAAAGTCCTGAACAGCCCAGGAATGCACCGTTGCCGAGGGTATTGAGAGCTGTCGGCATAACGACCTTGGTGATCTTGGTATTATACGCGAAGGTATAAGGAAGTATCTTGTTTATGTATGATGGGATAGTTACGGTGCCGCTTGCGCTTGAGGCGTCAAGGATGTAACCGTTTTTAATAACCATTCCGTTTGTCTTTGGCTGATTCTTGATCCACTTTGTATCTTTGAATACATCTGAGCCGAATTCGGTCACAGAAGAAGGAAGGGATACACTTGAAAGATTTGTACACTGTGAAAATGCATTGGAAGCGATCGATGTGACACTTGAAGGAATGGTTACCGATGTCAGTGAAGAACAGCCGTAAGCAAAGCTGTCGCCGAGCTTCTTGACAGATGAGGGGATTTTGATGCTTTTGAGTGATGAACAGCCGCAGAATAAACCTTCTTTATACTCGGTAAGAAGGTTTGTTGTGATGTTAACTGTTCTGAGCTGTGAGCAGCGGGTGAACACATAGCTGTCCAGTATCTTGACCTTACTGGGAATGTTGATGCTGGTGATAGCTGTGCCCTCGAAAGCGCGGTTCCTGATACCTGCCATAGTTGAAGGAACGGAAACATATGAAAGGCTCGAGCAGTTCATGAATGCACGGTTGCCTATTGAAGTATAGCCTTCGGGGATAGTGACCGATCTGATGTTGCCGTTGCGGAAAAAAGCTTCGTCGTCAACACCTGTGACCTTGCATACTGCTCCGTTTATGGTTACGGAAGTAGGAAGGGTAACAGATGTCTTGCTTCCTATATAGGAAGTGAGGGTCGCCGCATTGGTCGAACGGCGTGTGAAAGTGAAGTCACCTGATTTTACGGCTGCTTCTGCAACGATAGGTGTGGGGGAAAGAGTGAACTTTCCTGCATCGGGTGCAATGGTACCTGCTGTGATAGCGCAGAGTGTCAGAGCAAATGCGATGGTCTTTTTGATGCCTGTTTTCATAATGATTCTCCTTTGATGTTAATTTTAACGTCGATTGAAACGTCCTGTTCATTATATCATTTTATCAGAAGCAGAACAAGTCGGAAATTGCCTTTTATCAGCTTTTCTCCATTTATTGCGGTCGGGCAGGAGCTGAAAAAAACAGGCAGTCATTACGGCTGCCTGTGATTTATATTATTCGGTTTGAGATGAAGCTGAGTATGCAACGCCTTCGATAATCACATCATCGGGTGTTACGGAAACTATGTCATTTTCAGCGTTGTAGTAGTATACGGACTGGGTATCCATGTACCATACCATTCCGTAAGCACAGCCGAGCTCAAGGTCCTTATTCAGTGATGCAGCGAGCTCGTTCCATGTCATTCCTTCCACATAGCTGAAACTTGTGCCGTTGACGGTAACAGTTTTTGTCGCAGCATATTCTGTAATGTACTTATAATACTCGTAAACAGCCTTTGCTGCGTCAACTGCCTTTGCATTCTCGCTGCTGATAGCGCGTGCACAGTATGACAGAGCGCTGAATGTATAATCGGCACCGCCGTAGGTAATTGTCTGTGCCTTGCCTAACTGAGCGGGATTGATCGACTTTGCTTCAAAGCAGTATCCCTCGTAGTTGCCCTTTACTGCGCTTACATTTGCATCAGTCTTTGAATCTGCGGTAAGACCGTCGATGTAGATCCTTGCAGCAAGCTTTGAATCAAGAACGAGAGAAATCTTTGTATCTGTTGCAAATGAAGGATCGCAGTATGAAAGTCCGTCATAGGATTCCTCCATGAAGGTAATAGCGGTTGAAGTGTTGTCGAAATAATTATCGGAAGCAATGCCGAGGTTTTTGAGGGATTTTACGGCTTTTTCCGTCTTTTCATCAAACTCGTCGTCAGCGTCTGCAATAACGTAATCGCAGTATGTGTTTACATTGTAGGAATAAGAATCGCCCTTATCCTCGATAGCGACAACTGCATTGCTGCCGTCAAGGAACTGGATGGTTACGTTCTCGTCGAGCTGTGTAGCGTACAGCGGATAGGTGAAAACATAGTAATCGGTACCGCTGATGGTTGCGCTCTCAAAAGCTTCCTTTGCGACCGACGGGTCTGCATTGGGACCGTCAAGGCTTACGCTTGCTACGTTTGCTGCGTCAACAGAAGCCTTTGTTGCATAGAACCTGAGTGAGATCGAGTCGTCGATAGCAACGTTTACAGAGCTTAATGTGACTTTTTCTCCTGCTGCATTTGCTGCGAGAGCTGTTGGGAGTGCGCCTGCGACAAGTGCCAGTGCAGATACTGCCGACACTGCCATTTTCATGCCTTTGTTTTTCATCAAAAAAACCTCCTAAATTATAATACAAAAAAGCGTATCTCACAGGATAATGTTATTCTGAGAAATACGCTGTTTTACCGTATGATAACACCGACAGGGCGCAGTTATTCTTTTTGCAGCAGATATTTGTATAGACTAAAACCCTCACCGCTTCCATATTAATACCCCCTTCGGTTATGAAACCAAACATATTTTACCATATGCGAAAGGATTTGTCAACTGTTTTTTCAACAGGCGCCATCAGCTGTTTAATGGCTTCAGACTAATGCGAGGAAGCTGAAAAAGGCTGTATATAAGAGAAAAAGCTCCATGTACGGAGCTTTTCTCTGCTTATAATGATTTATAAGATCAACCTCTGCTGTACTTGCTCCAGATGCTCTGAGCGTCCTTGGAGTCTATAACGCCGTCACAGTTTATGTCGGCACAGGTCTTGTTGAAGGTTCCGCTGACCTGACCGTTGTTCTTATAATAGTTTGTGACTGCTTGAACATCGGCATTGTCCACCTTTTTGTCGAGGTTAACATCACCGAGAGGATATTCACATCTGATTATGCAGTTTCCTAAATCTCCGCTGTCGGTCGTATTTCTTACGATGCCTGTGGATGAGGTCTTTGTATGATAACCGCTGTTATCCATCTTCAGCATTTCGTTATCGGAAACGAGGAACCAAGTGCGGACAGCCGAGCTTCCGTTATCGTCCCAGTATGAGTCGACATTGAACCATACGCCGTCAAGCTTTACAACGTTCCAGGCGTGACCGTCTCCGCTGTATGCATATGATTCTATGCCTGCTTTTCTGAGAAGTCTGTTGTATCCGAAGGAATATCCTACACATACTCCCTTTCCGTTGAGAAGAACGGAGGATTCTCTTCTGTACTGATTGATATTGTTTTCGTCCGCAGGAGATGAACCGTTTGCTGCCATCCAGTTATGAAGTGCAAGAGCCATCTGAGCCTGTGTGTAATTGGGGTGCTGGTTTCTTATCTGGTCAACAACAGCGCTGGTCTTCATATCTACATAATCCTGTATGATACCGTTGCTGTCACAGTTGTTGAAGTACTTCTTTACAAAGCTTTCCATATATATGGAAACGTTATAGCCCGAACGTGTCACAACAGTTCTGCCGTTGAGCTTTCTGAGATTCCAGCAGTTGTAGAATGCCTGATCGCTCAGATCATAATTCTTACTGGCATTTATGCCTGTTACATTGTTGAGAGAGGTGCAGCGTGAAAAAGCGCCGTATCCGACAGTCTCGAGGTGCTCGGGGAAGTTGATGGTTGTGAGATTGGGACAGTCACTGAATGCACCGCTTCCTATCTTGGTTATCCTGTTTGTAAGGATTATCTTATTGAGATTTGAGCAGTTAGCGAAGCAGCTTTCGGGGATCTCAGAGATATAATTTGAAAGCTGGACTTCCTTGAGGTTTGCACAGCTGGAAAATGCATATGGACCCAATACTTCAACCGATGAAGGCATAGATACCAGTGTTATTGCATTGTTGTCCTCAAAAAGGCCTCTGGGGATAACACGGATACCGGAAGGTATGCTTACGGAGCCCTTTGCGCTTGATGCGTCAAGTATATTGCCGTTCTTTATAACGAGGCCGTTTGTCTTGGACTGTTTCTTGAGCCAGGGTGTATTCTTGAAAGCGCATCCGCCAATGGTTCTGGTACCTGAAGGAAGATTCAGGCTTGAAAGCGAGGTGCAGTTTTCAAATGCATATTCACCGATAGTTGTAAGTCCGTTGGGGAGAGTGATGGAAGTCAGTGACTTACAGTCGGAAGCAAAGTAGTCTCCCAGCTCCTTGATAGTTGAAGGGATATTAACACTTGTAAGCGAGGTGCAGCCGCCGAACAGACCGGTAGGAAGCTTTGTGAGGATAGTTGTGTTTATTCTTACGGTCTTGAGGTTTCTGCAGGCATTGAACGCATAATTGCCGAGGATCTTTACGTCAGCGGGAATTGTAAAGCTTGAAATAGCTGTTCCCGAAAATGCATGATCACGGATAGCGCAGATCGTTGAAGGTATCGAGACGCTTGACAGATTTGAGCAGTCCATGAATGCGTCTGTTCCGATGCTTGTGTAACCGTAAGGGATAGTTACGGATTTTATATTGGTGTTTCTGAAAAATGCACCGGTATCGATACCGGTAACCTTGCACTTGGCTCCGTTGATAGTTACCTCTGTAGGAAGTGTTACACTGGTCTTGGTTCCTACATACTGCGTAAGTGTGGCAGCTGCAACTGAACGGCGTGTAAAGGTAAAGTCACCTATCTTTGTTGCCGCTTCGGCAGTGATAGGTGTGGGGGAAAGTATGAACTTTCCTGCATTGGGTGCAATGGTACCTGCTGAAATTGCGCAGAGTGTCAGAGCAAATGCGATTGTTCTTTTGAGGTTTGATTTCATAATGATTCTCCTTTGATGTAAAATATTAACGTCAATAAAAACGTCCTGTTCATTATATCATTTTATGAACAGCAACACAAGTCGGAAATTGCTTTCAGACCGCTGCTTATCATTTATTGCGATTGCAATGTGCCGGCTATTGATCATTAATTAATGGAAAAGCGGTCACCACCAATATGGAAGGTGATCTGATCAGAAAACATTGTTTTAATTGAAATCACGTTGGTTTTTAAGATCTGCCGGCAGAAAGCATATCAAAACCATTTGGTATTATTCCTAATGATAGTTTTCATTTCATTACAGAATGTTTATTTGCGGCAATGTTATTAAGTATCTGCATTTAATACAAGGTCGTTCGGTTCAGGCAACGGTTTCTTTTTTCGCTGTACAGACACCTGTTACTCCATATTTTTAAGTGCAAGCACCTTTGGTATCCTGCGGATACGGATAAAATCAAGAACAGTAATTAAGAGATATGCCGCGAATACAAGGAGGAACTCCTTTACGAAGCCGGAAACAGGCATTATGAATGCGAACCACCCGCTCATCTTCATCATTATCAGTTTCCAGAAGAACTGCATAAGCAAATAGCCTATGTACATTGCAAGGAACTCCGAGAAGAACACAACTATCGCTGTCGGTATGAGGTAAAGCGAGGCTATCTCGCCGTTTTCATAGCCCAGTATCTTCGTCATGGAGATAGAGCGCTCGTTCTTTTCAATGATTATCTTTGTCAGCAGATAGAGTATTATCGCTGCCACTATAAAGCATACATACTGGAAATACAGCATATATGAGCCCATTGAGTGGTCGAGCTGGTCTGCCACCTTTATCATATCCTGAGTTGTTATCTCTTTGGCGATGTATTCCTCGTCGATGTCCTTTATCATTTTATTGGACATATAGCCGCTGAAATCGCCTTCGTCCTTGTCGAATACCCTGTTGAACTGTTCGTTTTCCATGAATACGGCAACTCCTGCGGAATAATCATATATGTCATGCACAGTCCAGCTGTAGTCCTTATGCTCGTATTTCTCGGAAAGAGTAATGGTATCGCCTGCCTGAACATCGTATTTATCCGCGAAAGCCCTGGAAATATATACTGAATCATCATCGGTTCTGCCGATATTTACATATTTGCTGCCTTTTTCGATACCGAAAACGGATACCTCCTCGTTATAGCTATCGGACTTTCTCTCAAGAGATGTTATTGAGAAGCGCTCTGCACCTTCTGTAGCAGTTGTAATGAGATTTCCGTCTTCGTCCTCGGTGCTGCTGAGGATAACCTGCTCTTCGGCAAACATCATATCTCCCATTTTTTCCTGATAGTAGGACAGCGTCTCGGGCATTCCCACAGCCATTGAGATAAGCAGCATAACAAAAGTTATACCCACGAACAGCATAATGTAATTGGGGATATTTTGCAGGAAAACACGCATTCTGAAGCGCTTCAGGAATCTCCACCTCGGCAGCCTTATTGCCTTTTTCCTCTTTTTCTGCTTCAGGTCGTGACGGAGGAAACGCAGCGGTGAGAGCTTCAGTGTTTTTGTAATAACGAATGCGTTTATGATGAGCATGAGCACTATGGGAACCAAAGTCGTTTTTATAAATGCCTCGGGAGTCCACAAAGTCTCAAAGGTCGGCAGGCTGTAGCTGCTGTAGTACATATCCGCAACTGTATTCTTGAACACCGTATAGCCGAGGATATTTCCGATAACGGAGGCTATTATTACAATGAGCAGCGGAGCGCTCATATAGTAGCGCAGGAGCTCGCCCTTTGTATAGCCGGAAGCTCTGAGAGTACCGATAACAGAGGCTTCCTGTTCGAGGGTCGTGCTGATGGTTACCGCAAAAATGAATGCCAGCACAGCGGTGAGTATGTACAGGAGAACTCCGCCCATGGCCTTATCCTTGCCAATATCGTCTCTTGCGAAGCTCATGGCCTGATTTGCATATGCAGGAACATAGTCCTTTATTTCAAGCTCCTCGGTATCGGATACAGCCGTCTGAGTGATAAGAGATTTGAGGAAATGCTCTGACATATCCTTTTCCTCGTACTCGTCGGCAGGCTTCCTGTTATAGCTGAATCCGTAATTTGCAACGGTATTTGCACGTATACGGGCAAAGCCCTCATTTGTAGTCATAGCCACGTCAAAGGTGAGAGCGTCAAACATAGTATCGGTATTGCTCTCGTAAAGTGTGCTGTAGTCCACAAAAGCCGCCAGTCCGACTACCTCAAAGTCCATATCGCCAACTTTGAGCGTATCTCCAACCTTTATTATTGCGTTGTCGGCGTGCATACGGTCAATTATTATCTCGTTCTCATTTTCGGGAGCCCGACCCTTGAGTATATCGTAAAGATCGATGTCGCCGCGCTCACCGTAAACACGTATAGTTCCGGAATAATCGCTTTTTGACGGCAGGGTTTCATCTGAGTCCTTATAGAACAGCTCATACACCGTAACAGGTACGGGCTCGAATTTCTCGTTGAGCTCGTAGCGTTCCTCTACTTCGGCGTATTTTTCGTCTATTTCCTTGTCTATTTCCTTTTTTGCCTCGTCCATTGCGTCGGACAGAGCTTTTTTGTAGTCCTCCGAGTCCTTTGCAGTCTTTAAAGCTTCATCGTAAGCCTTGTCGTAATTCTCTTTTATCGCAGTATCAAGGGCGGAGCTTATCATCTCCTCCCGCTGAGCCGCAGGAATATCAGCTCCCATAGCCTTTGCGGCGGTGATCTTCTCGTCAACAGCGGCTGTTACCTGAGTTTTTATGGCTTCCTTTACCTGCTTGGCAACCTTTTCTTCCACGGCTTCATTGACAGCCTTTTCAACCTCGTCGGCGGCTTCATCGTAGGCACGTTCACGGTATACCGCAGGTACGTCTGCCATTCCGCCTGTTTCAATAGCCTTTACAGTGGCTTCGTCAGCCTTTTTTGAAAGTGTGAAATGACCGTCCTCACGCTTCATCTCTGCAACGTTTTTGTCAAGGGTGTTGAGCATACTGTTGTTTGCAACGTACATTCCCGAAACGAATCCGATAGTCACGATGAGCATGAGGCATATCATCAGATAGCGCTTCCAGTCGCGGAGCATATCCTTCCATACACGCCTGCGAAGGGGATTTTTCGGACGCTTGCCGAATGAAATTTTATTCTCCATAATAAGCCCCCTTACCACTCGATCTCAGCAGCGGTCAGCTTTTCCTTATTGACGGTATCGTGTCTTATCCTTCCGTCACGGAGCTTTATCACATGGTCAGCCATTTGCTTTATTGCTTCATTATGAGTTACCATGATTATGGTATTGCCGTATTTCTTGTTTACCTCCTCTATGAGCTGCAATATCTCCTTGGATGTCTTGTAGTCAAGGGCTCCCGTAGGCTCGTCACAGAGGAGAATATCGGGATTTTTCACGATAGCGCGTCCTATGGATACTCTCTGCTGCTGACCGCCCGACAGCTGATTTGGCAGCTTGTAGCGGTGTTCGTAAAGTCCGAGTATCTTCAGCAGTTCGTCAATATCGAGAGGTTTATCCGAGAGATAGGCACCTGTTTCGATATTTTCCTTTACATTGAGGTTAGGGATAAGATTGTACATCTGAAAAACGTAGCCCAGATGCTTGCGTCGGTAGCGTGTAAGGCTTTTCTCGTCCATTTCCGCCAGCTTATCGCCGTTTATGGTTATTTCGCCTGCGTCAGCGCTGTCGATCCCTCCGAGGATATTCAGCAGAGTGGATTTTCCAGAGCCCGAGGGTCCGAGAAGTACGCAGAACTCTCCCTTTCCTACTGCGAAGTCCAGCTCCTTCAGTACCTCCTGCCTTGTTTCGCCGCTGCCGAAGCTCTTTTTAAGTCCGCAGACTTCAAGAAATTTTCTCTCTTTCTCACTCATAACCATTCTCTCCTTATGTCTTTCTTGATATATTTAAGCATAGTGCTCACATGAACACTTGAATATCTATTCATATATTAGCATGAAATAACTGAAATGTCAAGTGGATTTTATCTATTTCGGCAGTTTTGATATTATCCGGCAATGCAGGTAATTTATATAGGTTAGTATACACAAATATTTATTTTTTAACAATCCGATTTTCAACGCAGGGAAGAGATACGTGAACTTTTGAACGCGATCATGCTCTGTAAAATAAGTGGATAAAGGAAAAGGCTCCGCAAACGGAGCCGTAGCTTATATGAGAAGAATACCTGAGCTGATAAGTCTGTTTTATGCACTGTCACGGCATTAAAAGCCGTCTTTCCAGCGGCGTATGTCATTTTTATTGAACGGGAATGAACCGACTGTGAAAAAGTCCTTACTGAGGTATTCCTGTGTAAACCACGGAGTTACTTCCTTGCCCTCTGTTTTGGTGATTATATGGAAGCATACGGCAGGAATAAAGCTCTGTCCTATAAGATAGCATTTTTCACCATTCTCGTTTACAGCTTCATCAACTATCATAACAACATGAACATCATTGCAGATAATATCGCCTGTGCGGAGTTCATCCGGTGAGATCACCTTCGATTCCTTTTGCAGTGAAAGGGTACCTGCATAACGCATGACTTCTTTAAGGTAGTTTCTGTACTGTTGTTCGCTGCTGTCAGGAAAAGCAGCAGGGATCTCGAAGGAATAATCAGCAAAAGCCAGCATCCTCTTTCCTTTTTTCCAGCGGTTATAATCGCAGACATCACCGTTTGAGAACATGAATGAGATTTTGTCAAACTGTCCTGTTTCGTAAAAATAATCGCTGTAAAGCCTTATTACGCTGTCTGCACACTGCTGATAACCGTCATCTCCGAGGCTTATATCAAACACGGCGGCAACATCTGAGGAATTGATCGTTGATCCGTCGAATACAGGGAGCTTTATATCGTCCGGAAGCAGCGGGTATTTGCGCAGATATTCCCCGAAGCTCCCATTTTCAACTGGTACCCGTGTATATCCTTCGGGAGGAACTATGCGGGTCTCAAGAGTTGTACCGTCGGGATTGAGTGACTGTATCTCAAAGAATCTGTTCGCAGGTTCTATTGTAAGCTCGGCGGCTTTCCATTTCGGATTGACACGAATATATACGGCAGTAAGTACGGCAGCGATAAAGACTAACAGGAATACAATACGGAAAGCTCGTTTTTTGCCCTTGGGTTTTTCAGCTGTGCTTTTATTCATGAGCATCCCTCTTTTTCATCAAGTGTAATAGTATTGTAACACGGAAATGACCGTATGTCAAGGCAGGCATAAGAGAGTGTGAGGTGAGCATTTAAGCACCCAAAACAGTATAAAGAAAAGAGCTTTGCAGAAGCAGCTGAAAAAACAATTATTAGTTTTCCGGGCCCATACCTGATCCCGGATATGGGTTTTGCTGTAACAAGGAAAACATATGACCGGCATGAAAAGCCCGTTCTGCGATGAAATCAAAGCAATAAATGGCTTGACTCAATACAGGCATAGATATATAATATAATCATAAAATTGTCATCTTAGGAGGTCATAATTATGAGAAAACAACTGACAAAAGTAATCTCAGCCATCACCGCGGGTCTATGTCTCTTCGGAGCAGCTACCTGCACAACCATTCCGGACAGTGTTATCATAGCCAATGCCGCCGATTATATGGATAGGGGCGAAGCGGACGGCTATGTGTACGAAGTATGGAACATGAACGGTGACGGCAAGTTCGAGTTTGAACAATCCGGACAGAACGGCTTTACTGCGAACTGGAACGGTATCAGTAACTTTGCGGTCACCAAGGGCAAGTCCTTTAAAAATGATACCGTAAGCGCGTATCGGTTCAAGGACTTGAAGATCACTTACGATCTTGATTTTGTCACGGACGGCAGCGACTATACAGGTATAAGGGGCTGGCTCACCAGACCGAATACACTGTTCAACATAGTTGAAGCCTGGGGTTCATGGAGACCGTGTCAGGATCAGTCGCCGATCTCATCCGTGACTGTGGACGGTACAGCTTACGATATTTACAAAACCCATTCAGGTCAGTTTGACGCTGATCAGCAGTACAATATTTACTGGAGCGTTGCACGGAGAGATCCGATTGGGCTTAAAACAGACAGCCATATAGAAGGAACTATAGACGTTGCCGAGCATTTCAGGGCATGGTCGGCCGCAGGACTTGAGCTGGGTAATATCTACGATGTGCAGTTTGATGTAGAAGCATATAAGAGCAGCGGTTCGGCAAAGCTGAACTCGCTGGATATAATCTATGATATTTCCGATGAAAATGTTTTCGGACCGCAGACGCTTGTAATGCCGTATGAGGAGCATGACCCGCTGCCTGTTGACGTTGACGGTAAGATAATCAAAGTGGATTTTGAATCCGGAAACGATAAAGCCGGAGCAATGGGTACAGAGAGCGCTGCGGAGATAACAGGGGAACGCTTTTACAGCGGTAAGCAGTCTGTGCATATTTCGGGATCGGACGAGCCCGGCTGTCCGACATTCTTCTATGAGCTTGATCCGTATGATCTGCCCGAATCACATGATATTTCCGGGAACTATTATCAGACCGGTGCAAGGATATTCAATAATTCCGATAAGGATGTATCCTTTGAGATAGAGCTTATCGAATACAGCGAAGCTCCCTTTACATATAATAAAGTGACAGAGATTGGTTCAAGGATATGCAAAGCGGGACAATGGACGAACGTAAACGATCTCTTGTTTGATTTTGAACATAATGTTTATCATAAGTACAGGGTCATTTTTTCTCCCTCCAATCCTCTGGATTACTATGTTGACGATTTCTATATAGCTTCCGGAGATCCCGGATACTGTGTAGGTATGCAGAAATTTGAGCCCGATGTACGCGGAGACCTCAACGGCGACGGCGTTGTGAACAGTCTTGACCTGATAGCCTGCCGCAAAGCTATAATGAGTTCTCTCGGCGTCGGAAGGATCGAGACGGCAGGCGATGTCAACGGAGATTTCAGGAGCAATGTGAGCGATCTTGTCCTCCTTACGAAATACGTTCTGAATGTTTCAAAGGATATACCGATTTCCGATGAAGGAGCGGTACTGCTTATCGGAGACTGGGTCGGTGCGGCAGGAAATGATCACCGCGGTCTGTGTATCACGGACAATAAGTACAATGACGACAGGCTTCGCACTATACTTAGAAACGACGATACCTTTACAGCCGAATGGAAGGATACGAGCTATTATTTCTGTGAAAGCTATGATGATTATTCCAACAGCAGTAACAGAAGGCCGAGCAGGGATTTTGACGTAAGCTATTCGGCAGACATAAAGGCAAGCGGTTATGCTGATGTGATGTTGCGCGGCACTGTTCAAAAGGGAAATAAGTCTCTCAGATTTATGATCTATGAAGGCTGGACTGAGCACGGTAAATACAGCGATTACGATAAAATGCTGAGTGAGGGTAAGGGCATTACGACTGTCACTCTCGGAGGCGAAGAATACTATATGACGAAATTCATAACCACTGATCTTATATCGGGAATCAAAGAGACCGAGGTGGAGTTTTACCGCAAGGACAATCAGCTTAAATCTGACGAGTCGTGTCATCTTGAAAACAGTTTTGATCTTGAGGAAGTCGTGAAATACTGGGATAATGATGACGAGATACAGGATCAGGTTATAAGGCTCGGCATAGTGATAGATACCGATTCTTCTTCGGGATATGCCGATTTCAGGGAACTGAAGTTCTATGAACAGTAATCAGGAATGAATATGTATAAGAAAAGGCTCCTTAAGGAGCCTTTTCTGTGTTTATGGATTCTTTGAAGCGGATTATCTGATGTTTGCCTTCTGCTTGAGGAGATTAACATCAGTAGCGTTGATCTTTCCGTCGAAGTTCATATCCGCACATACCATGTGGAATGTCTTGGGACGGTAATTGTTATATACATATTTGTAAATAATGTCATAGTCGTTTTTGTCAAGAACGCAGTCAAGGTTTACATCTCCGATGGGGTGATTGCAGTTGGGGTAATAGCTTGAGTATGTATAATCGTTATCGGGGTCAAGTGTGCCTGATGTGTTGTGGCAGCGTCTTGAATCATCCATTGCTTTTGCCTCTGCATCGGAAACGAGGAACCACTTGTAGCTTGCGCTGTTACCGTTATCGTCCCAGTATGTGTCAACATTGAACCACATTCCGTCAAGGTTTACAGCGTTATAATTATGATTGTTTCCGGCTGTGATCTCAGACCAGATACCGGCTTTCTTGAGCAGCCTGTAATAGCCCTTTGCCCAGCCCTCGCAAACGCCTACGCCGTTCATAAGGACAGATGACTCGCGGTGGTATTCCTTCCGGTTCTCTATATCGTCGGGATAATTTGTATTGCCGTATGTTGACTTCCATTTTTCAAAAGGATTGCAGCCGTTGGCGCACATCCATTCTTCCAGAGCACGTGCCATCTGTGTCTGATTGTAGTTGGGGTGCTGGCTCTTGATCTGGTCTACGACAGCGCCGGTCTTCTTGTCGATGAAGTCCTGAATAAATCCGATATTATCAGTCTGGCTGAAGTATTTCTTCACGAAGTTTGACTGATATATTGATACATTGTATCCTGAACGGCTTGCAACAGTATTGCCGTTGAGCTTTTTAAGCTTCATACAGTTCTCAAAAGCCTGTCCGTCTATATTATAGCTGTTGTTGAAGTTGATCCCGGATATGTTTTCAAGAGCAGAACAGTTGTTGAAGGCAAAGAAGCCGACTGTTTTGAGATGCTCGGGGAAGTTTATGGACTTAAGACTTGTGCAGTAGCTGAAAGCGCCTGTGCCTAAAGTCTGTATCCTGTTTGTGAGAGTTATACTGCTGAGCTTTGAACAATCACTGAAGCAGTTTGCGGGTATCTCTGAAATGTAGTTTGAGAGCTGCACTGTTGTGAGATTCTTGCAGCCGGAGAATGCTTCTGTTCCGAGTATTTCAAGAGATGAGGGCATTACGACCTTGGTTATGTTGTTGTTGTTCTGGAAAAGATTGCAGGAGAGCTTTGTAACGCCTGAAGGAATATTTACTGTACCTGAAGCTTTTGAAGCGTCGATGGCAACGCGGTTCTTTATAACAAGTCCGCTTGTTCTGGGCTGGTTTTTGAGCCAGGGTGTATTCTTGAATGCATTTCCGCCGAACTCCGTTACCGATGAAGGAAGGGATATGCTTGAGAGACTTGTACACTCTGCAAATGCATTCAGATCGATAGTTGTGACACTTGAGGGAATAGTGATAGAGGTCAGGGAAGTACAGCCGTAAGCAAAGTTATTGCCGACCTTCTTTATTGATGAGGGGATATTTACGCTTGTGAGGGATGTGCATCCACAGAAAAGACCGTTCTTTAATTCGGTAAGTATAGTTGTTTTGATATTGACCGTTTTAAGTTTTGTGCAGCCGTTGAAAACAGATTCGCCGAGCATTTTGACCTTGCTGGGAATAGTAAAGCTTGTTATGGCAGTTCCCATAAAAGCATTGCTTCCGATAGCAACAATAGTTGAGGGGATCGAAATACTTGACAGATTTGAGCAGTACATGAATGAACTGCCGCTGATGTTTGTGTAGCCGCTGGGGATAGTTACAGATCTGATATAAGTGTTGCCGAAAAATGCGTTTCCGTCAATTCCGGTTATTTTGCACTTGGCTCCGTTGATGGTTACTTCTGTCGGAAGAGTAACAGAGCTTGCTGTTCCCGTATAGCTTGTAAGTGTAGCTGCGGCAACAGATCGGCGGGTGAAAACGAAGTCACCTATCTGCGCTGCTTCCGCAACGATTGGTGTGGGGGAAAGGGCGAGCTTTCCCGCATTAGGCGCAATGGTACCTGCTGTGATGGCGCAGAGTGTCAGAGCGAATGCGATAGTTTTTTTGATGCTTGTTCTCATATTGTTCTCCTTAAAAAATTTTGCGCGATATAGTTTAAATTATATACCGGCTTGTTCATTATATATTTTTTATATATCTATATCAAGTCAAAAATTGCTGTAAGTTACTGGTGATTTGACATTTCTTGCTCATTGAAAAAGGCTGAAATCACGCGAAATATCGCAGGGAAAAGGAAAAGCTCCGTATACGGAGCTTTTCGGATCTGCTATTTTATTCTCAAAAGATATTTTATATGGGGAGTACACCATGGTCCGTGAGGTATATAGCAAAAAACCATGACGTTTTTGGTATATAATGTGTTTCTGCATAATCCTCGAACATAAGGATAAGCTGAGCGTCCTCAATAGTAATAGCCCCGTCTTTATTAACGTCTGCACGGGATTTCGGAAGTGAGATGTGATTGGGTTTGTGAGCTACGTAGGCTTCCGTGTAGTAGCGTAAGATCAAACGTGCGTCGGTTTCGTTGACATAATTGTCGTCATTGACGTCACCGAGAGTCCAGCTGTACATTGCTGAAGCGTTGGGGATAACAGCTGCTGTAGCAAGGGTTGCCACTGATAGGATCGTTGCGATTGTTTTCTTGAAGAAATGTTTCATAGTATTCTGCCTCCATTAAAAATGTATTTTTTGAACTGTTCTTAAAAACGGTTCCTGTGTCATAAGCTATGCTTATATTTGTAATTATACACTCATTATCCTGATAAGTCAATAGAAACGCAAGAAAAAGGTGCTGAAAACAGCACCTTTTTTACAGCTATTTAAGAACTCAGAAGGATTTGATCTCGCCCCTGATGAACCTTTTAAGGAGATCGAGATCGGTCTCGTTTATAGTATCGTCATCGTTTATATCAGCTGCTCCGAAATTCTCTGTATCTCCGCTTTCGACAGCTTTCTTCATCTTGCATAGATCGTATACGTCGACCTTTCCGTCGCCGTTGAGGTCGCCGATAGCGAATTTATCCGTGGCCCGGTCTGTCCGCCACCAGTTTACATTGTAGAGGTATCCCTCTCCGCCGGTGAATATGAAGTAAACATCGTGTACGCCGTATGATTCGGAAACAGCACATCTCTGTGTCTCCCATGTCTGCCAGCCGCTGGTGCTTTTTATATCCATCTTGCCGATGAGCTGTCCGTCGGGGGCGTCAAGACGGACCTCAAGAACTGCCCTGGCACCGTTGGAGCCTATACGGAAATCGATATTGCGTACATTGGTAAGGTCTATATCCTTGAAGCCGATGTACTCGCCGTTTTCGATATATGCTACGTCAAGTCCGCCCTCGGAGCAGTTTTCCGTATCGATACCTGACTTGTAATCGAAGTGCTCGGCCTGTACAACCTTGCAGAGAGGCTTGAGACCTATCCTGCCCTGAAGGGGAGCGGCAGTAGTGGTTTTCGGCTCGGAACCTTCCTCCCACTCACAGACAAAGCCCATGTTATTGACATTTTCTGCCCAGCCTGTAAGCTGATTATCGTCCCAGCGCCCATTGTCCTTCATCATTATCATGTAGTTTTCAATGTTTCCGTAATTGTCGGGCTTTCCGTCTTCCCAGTTGGTATAGCTGATGCTTTCGCCTGTTAACCAGTTGAACCTGCCGTTCTCGCCGCGGCTTGCACCTAACCAGTAATAAAGTTTGGCTGCGGAGCCGGAGTTTATAGCCCTGTATATTTCGGACTGTTCTTTTTCGGATGTTATCACAGCAAGATGACCGCCCAAGCTCTCGCAGTAAGCCTTTGCCTCATCCCATGTGAGACCGTTATTGAATACCTGATACCTTACGGAGCCGGGACGGGTAGTTGCGGTCGTTTTGGCAGTCGTAACGGCTGTAGTAGTTTTTGATGTGGCAGATGATGTTTTCTTCACAGTCGTCACAGCGGTTGTTTTGGTTGTAGTTTTAGCGGTGGTGACAGTTGTGGTCACAGGTGACGGCTCACTGCCGCTGCTGTATACAGCTTCTACGGTTGCGTCGCCTTCAAGCCTTATCTTGATAGACTGTGTGGAAGTGTCTCCATTGGTGATTTTGGCATTGCTGATCTTCCAGTGTGAGAAGGTACGTCCTTCAACAGGGACAGCCTTGATGTAAAGATCATAATCGGGATGATACTTTCCGCTCCAGCTGTTTATTTTCCCGAGATCGAGAGAATTCAGCAGTATACTGCCGCTGTCTGCCGGATTGACAATACTGAGCCTGCGGGGTTCGGAAGAAAGCCTCATGGCAGATCTTGTGGTGCGCTCGGCAACAGCAGGACGCTGGTTGTAGAACTCGGTAACTGTATTCATATCACCTTCAAAGCGCCTTTCGGCATTTGAACCGGATAAGCTGCCGGAATGGAAGCGGGTATATGTATCAGCTACCTGCTGCTTGTATTTGTATCTGTAGCTGTTGATGACATCTCTTGCCCTGTTTGGTTCAAAGCTGGTATTGATGAGATCCATCATCGTTCTTGCAAATTTGTTCCTGAACTGCTCAATATTGATAAGTCCGTTGAACGCTCTTGCAAGCTGACTGCCGTTTTCGCGTATGCGTCTGTAGCAGTCTGCGGAATAGGATTTATCCTCTGTGCCGTAGAGCCCCTGACCCGACTCGGTATCAAAGAGTATCATTCTCCATTTGCCGTCGGAATAGGGATTGGACTCGTCGATAACTCTTGAACGCCATGCGCTGTAGTTATTCTGAGGCCAGTCTGCGTTGCACCAGTAGATCTGTGCTGCAAAATAATCCATGAAGCTCTGGATATCCACCTTCCGGCAGAACTCATCGTAGGAAATGCTGCCGTTTGCAGCTGCGCTGCATATATCGCGCCAGTCCTTCAGATCGTTGTCTCCGCCGTCCTCGAGACCGCCGTTCTTGATTATCGCAACGTCGTTTTTCTTTACACCGTAGTGATCGCTGATGTAGCTCTTGTTGGTCTTTTCAAGTATCTGATATATACCCCAGAATTCGCCGTCGAGAAGTACGATACATTCGGAGGTTGACTGAGAGGCGAATGCCTTGTCAGAAACCAGATTCTGATTGATGCTGTCACGGAAGAAAGCACCTGTGTTGTCGTTTCCGCCGTTTCGGAGCACGATGCCGTCAAACTTCCTGATGGCCTTGCCGTTCTTGGCTTTTACAGCCTTGCCCGAGAAGAAATCGTAATCGAACTCGGCTGCTCCGTATTCCTGACGGGTATATACGTTGAAGCTCTTCTGTGCGAGAGATCTTGAAAAAGCACCCTTGATACGGATACCGACATTCTGTTCGATAACCTTCTGACCGTTCTCAAACATGGTGAAGCTTGCGGGGCGTTCCCATTCCTTACCTTTCATGCTATAATTGGCACGGAATTCCCACGCATTTTTGGCACCGTTGTTTTTGTTCTCATCATACACACGTCCGAGACAGTAAATGCCCTTATTGTAATCGAAGAGATTGGCAGGATCGGTAACGAGGGATACCACCTTCATATTCTTGTAGTAGCCCGAATTTGTCTTGCCTATCAGGAAAGTCTTTGTAACGTATTCGCTGGCGCGTCCATTGCTGTCAACTGCAACGGCACGGATAACGGCTGCTTTGTCTACATTTCCGCGGGGCGCTTCAGAACCGTTCGGAACTATATCGGTGCGTGCGCTGAGGCGATTGCTTGTATTTGTCATATCCTTGATTGTTAAGGGTGCGGTATACTTTTTCGAGCCGGCTACAGGATCGCTGCCGTCAGTTGTATAGTATATGTCGCAGCCCTCATCGGCTGTAAGGGTAAGAGAGAATTCGCTTCCGTAAAAACCGCTGTCATGGGAGAAAACAGGCTGATGTACAGCGTTGCTTCCCTCGGGAGCAGTATTTGACTGGTTTGGAGTACACCTGAGGGTATAGTATTGACCGCTGCCTTCGGGATACTGTCCGTAGGATGTGTTCTCGGAAAGAGCACCGAAGGTGATGGACTGTGCCGTCTGGCCTGCGGAGTCTGTCAGTACAAGAGTTTCGCCTGAAGCCGACAGGCCGAAGGGTGCTATGCTTGGATTGGTTTTTGCGGCGTCGCTGTCACATACAACAAGGAGTCTTCCGTTGGCAGGGACCTTTGTCCCATTTGGAAATACATACCTGTACGGCTCAGCTTCCTTATCCGTTAAGCCCCAGCCGGAAATGTCTGCTTCTGTGATGCTGCTGTTGTAGAGTTCGATCCAGTCTGAAAAATCCCCCGATGATGTCTGATAGGACGAGTTTTTAGCGCATACCTCATTAAAAGTAACTTGTCCGTTAGTGTCGGCGTTTGCGGGAAGATGAGCTGCTGTCTGCATTAACAGGCTTAGGCATACTGCTCCCGCAATGGAACGGTTCTTCAGTGTTTTTTTCATTTCTTCCTCCTGATTTTCATTGATATTATCCCCAAATACCTATGCTCATCAGATCATGTCAGAACTTGATTGTCAGGAGATCGGGCCGCACTACCCGATCCTCAATATTATAGCATATCGCAAAGTATTATTCAAGCTTTTTAATACAATTTGTTATTTCCGGATAATAAAATTTTAAATTGAAAATCGGGGATTTTATGTAGAAAATGATAAAATACTTACAATTTGTCTGCTCATGTTTTTTGAACAATACAATTTTGTAATTAACGCTGCCAGTACTATTTAACGCTATACGGTACAATAGTATGTATTATCCGATTTCGTGGCACTGTGTTTTACATCAAGTGCTCATTGCATATCCGGTTCACAGGCTCAATAAATAGTATCATACAGACAGAGAATGCGGAAGTGCAATTTCAGATTCATTTCCTGCTGTTCTCGACGAAAAAACAGGGCTTTTCCCGTTGGCTGTCGGGACGATTTTTTACACACCACTTGAAATGCCTATATTACGTGCATCTGAGCAAGTTGCATTTTTGAGGGGGTAAGTTGCGTTTTTTGAGGGGTAAGTTGCATTTTTGAGGGGGTAAGTTGCATTGACAGTTTTTTTAGCCTCATGATATAATTTATTTGTAAGTTAATGCAGGCTTTCGGCTCCCGCGGTGCAATGTGTGCTTATAAATATTAGGGGACAGCGGCGGGAGGACCTGTATCTGATCTTAAATAATTTGAAATGAGGTTTTATTATGAAGGAAACAAACAACAACTGTGCCGTGGCTTTCATCAGACGGTGCAAATGCGTATTCATGGCGGTGCTCATACTTCTCATGACATTCACATTTATGTCGGTCAGACCGCTTAAAGCCCATGCCGTGGAGGAGTACTGGCTGTATTTTTGCGGAAAAAAGGTCACAAGCGAAAATGCCGGCGATATTATGGGAGACGGCAATTTCAGCTATTCCAATGCTACAAAGACTCTGACCATCAAGGGAGACCTTGTGTGCAGCGGCAAGATGCCTGTTCCTCTGCTGGAAAACGCAGGAATTGAAGGACTGAAGATATGCGTTGAAAAGGACTCCACCCTGACGCAGCCGTTCGTTAACCCCGCTCTGTATATCAAGGCAGATACTATGATAACGGGTCCCGGAGTACTTAATGTTGAAGGCGGTATAAGAACTGTATCTGTCAGTGATTGTAAGCTGACTATACAAAATGCAAAGATAAACGTACTGAACACCAATACAGATCACGCTGCGGCAGCTATAGGCGGAACAGACGGTGATTCACCCTCTTCTGTGCACAGATGTTCTCTTGAGATCAAAGATTCACACGTTACAGCAAAGAATGAGAATAACAAGCAGCTGCCTGCTATAACGGACTTCCGAAAGGAGCTGACCCTTGAGGGCTGTGAGCCTGTTGATCCTTCCGCAAGTAAAAGGACAGTGCTTAATATTGAAGACGGCGCAATTCTGGACAACAGCAATGAATATGTTCATGATGTACTCATTGAAAGAGTCTACGCTCTTCAGATACTGGAAAAACAGGTATATGATTCCAACAAGGCCGATATACTGGGCGACGGAATCTTCACCTATGACGAAAATACCAATACTCTTACAATAAACGGAAATTTCCAGACCGATTCAAATCTTTCTCTTATCAACAATCATATACAAGGTCTGACGATCACAACTGCTTCTGACACTATAATTTCATGTGTGAATGCCTGGTTTATCGACAACCATCAATTACTGAACCTGACAACTAAAGGAAAGCTCACTGTTTTAGCGGGAGAAATAGGTATAGGCGCATGGGTGAGCGTGCATATAAAGGACGCAGACCTGAACATCGAATCTCAATTCGGAGCTATCACATCATTGGAAAAGCGTACGTATGAGAGGATGTATCTGAGTATAAATAATTCTGATGTCACTCTCACAAGCAAAACCCAGGAGGCTGTCGGCGGTTTCGGGAAAATAGAGCTCAACAACTGTGAGATAGTAACACCCGAGAACGGAGTTGTCTGCCTGCATGAAGGTACAAGGACAATCAGCGATCCTCAGGGAAATTATGCCTCTAAAGTCGTAATAAGCAAGTCACAGTCCGCAGCAGGTACTACTACGACCACTACTTCCACGACTACAACAACTACAACTGCCACGACCACTACAACAACGGCTCCCGTATTCTCTCTCTCCTGCGAAAAGACTGAATTGGAGGTCGGAGAAAGCGTTGACGTTGCTATTTTAAACTGGGATAATGATGCTTCATTGCTCAACCCCACAATAATGACCGGAAACAGCATAGCCATAACTCCCTACCATACGCCGCGCTTCACGGTAACCGGTGTCAAGGCAGGCGTATCCAAGGTCATCGTGAAATCATCTCAGGGCGTGGAGAAGACCATTACCTTCACTGTCAGGGACAGACAGGCGGCGAAGAAGCCCGGCGACGCCAACTGTGACGGTTTAGTGGATATGTCCGACGCTGTCCTGATAATGCAGGCTATCGCAAACCCCAACACATATGGCATTAACGGTTCAGCTTCCTCTCATATCACAGCAGAGGGCTGGAAAAATGCAGACGTTGACGGCAACGGACTTACAGTCGGCGACGCCCTCGCTATACAGGAATACCTCCTCGGAGTAAGAACGACTCTCGGCTCTGCGGAATGAAAACAGATCATACGGAATGCTCCTCATAAAGGGGAGCTTTCGTATGAAATTTAATACTTTTTCTGTTGATTTCACGAATTTGCCGTGATATAATAAAATAAAAGGACAGCGAAGGAGCTGATTGCTTATGCAGGAAAACATCATACATATAACATGGTACGGCACGGCTGCTGTGCGTATTACTGCGGGAAGCTCGCAGCTCCTTATCGATCCCTTTTTTCCTCTGCCAGACAGCAGGATAAAGATCCCGGAAGATTCCTTTGACGGCTGCAAGGATATAATCATTACCCACGGTCATTTCGATCATATCGGAAGTCTGCGGGATATAGTACGCCCGGAGCACAGGATTTACTGCACTGAGACTCCATGCAGAAGTCTCTGCAAAAAGGGCGTGAGCAGGGAAAACCTTCGCCTTATCAAAGTCGGGACTGTTCTGAACATCGGAGATTTCCGCATTACCGCCTATAAAGGAAGCCACATCAAGCTCAGCTTATGGGACGGTCTGAAGGCGATATTCTGCAAGCGCGTCTGGAATAACCGCAGGGGGGTTATAAGAAAGATACTGAAATTCACCTCATGCCGCGAAAAGAAGGAGTCCCTGTGCTATCTCATTGAGGTATACGATAAACGGATACTGATAATGGGCAGCCTTGCCATTGCAGAAGGAACCGACTACCCGACAGCCGTTGATCTTGCACTGTTTCCTTATCAGGGTTCGGAGCAGATATTTGACATTGCGAAGGGGATTTACGAAAGGCTGCTGCCAAAAGCCGTAATGCTCACGCATTTTGACGACACTTTCCCGCCCTTCAGCACCGAGGTCGACACAGCGGAATTTGAGGATTATCTTAAAAGCCGCATAAAGGTATACAAGCTCAGTCAGGGCAGCTCAATTGAGATATGACGAATACACCCAGCCAATAATACAACTATAATAATCATAACACCGGAGGCCGATCATGAAAATTATAATTGAACCCCCGAAGAACGCTGAGGAAGATGTGGTAATAATCAGGTGCGCTTCGCCGGATCCGCAGCTGATCTCCATGCTGCTTTCATTCCAGACGGCGAAGACTGATCTCACAGGCTATATAGACGATCGGATAGTCCGGCTGAATTATCAGGACGTATGTTATTTTGAAGCCAATGAGAACCGCGTTTTTGCGTACTGTAATTCGGAGGTCTACGAAATAAAGTATAAGCTTTATGAGCTTGAGGAGATGTATACGCCTCTTGATTTTGTACGATGTTCAAAGTCCATGATAGTCAACATGGAAAAGATAGATTTTCTGTCGCCTCTTTTCAGCGGAAAGCTCGAGGCTAATCTGAAAAACGGCGAGAAGATCATTATCTCGCGGCAGTACGTACATAATCTTAAATCAAAGCTTGGTATGCAGGAGGGTGAATAATGGCAAAGGAATTCCTTATCTCTTTATTGCATTATTTTGTTGACATAACGACTGCCGTGCTTATTGCGGCGGCGGTATTTCTGACCGCTTCGGGACAGCAGATCGAAAGCGTTATACTGTGGCAGATACTCCTTGCGGGATTTATAACTGCTCTGCCGACAGCTGTACTACTCTGTTTCGATCCTAAAAGTGTCAGAATCTCAATGGCACTGTGGGTGACACATTTTATGCTTATATTTGCCATTACGGTCATTATGCTGAAGATGTTCGGCTGGTGCAGGATCACTCCTCTTTCAGTGCTCCTGACATTCCTTGCAGTAGTGTTCATATATTTCTTTACCTGCTTTGTGCATTATCTTGTGGACAGAAAGCATACCGCCCTGATGAATCAGCAGCTGAAGAAGCGCTATATTCAGAAGGAAAAGCTCCTGAAGGCAGAACAGCAATCGGAACATAAGAGCAGCTGAACATATTCCGGAAGCAGTAAATCAGAATGCAGACATCTATGATCCGGGTGTTACACTGACGGATATGCTGACGCACTGTTTTTAACGAAAAAGCTCCTTTCACGCATCACGGCGGAAAAGGAGCTTTATTTTTGTAAAATAATCCGGAAAAAACATTTCCGGTAAAAGGGTCATAGAGCAATGCTTTTGCTCATTGCGATATGAGGGCAGAATTCATCCATATATTCTTCACCCTCAGCGCTGTATCCGAGAGATTCGTAAAAACCCTTTACGCGTACCTGCGCCGAAAGAACAGCTTTTGTATAGCCTTTTTCCGCAGCATACTGCTCAAGGGCGCTGACTATGACAGAGCCGAGTCCCTGACCTCTGTATGCTGCTCTCACGGCTATCCTGCCTATGTGTATGAGCGAATGCTCGCTTTCATCTTCATATGCGCGTCCAACAGCAGCAGATGTGCCGTTCTTCAACAGCAGCGCGTGGACTGAAATATCGTCGGTATCGTCAAATTCCGCTGAAAAGCCCTGTTCGTCCATAAAGACCTCCGCTCTTACAGCGGCGGCTTCCGGAAGCTCCGAAAGCTTTTCGGACAGTATTACTGTATATTTTTCTCCGTTGCGGGTGATAGTCATTTCGGCAGTCATATCAAAGCACCTTTGAAAGAAAGTCCTTAAGACGCTGGCTTTCGGGCTGTGTGAAGAATTTGTCGGGGGTGTTCTGTTCCATGACCACGCCGTCTGCCATAAATAATATCCTTGAAGCCACCTCTCTTGCAAAGCCCATTTCGTGAGTTACTACTACCATGGTCATGCCGTCGTCAGCAAGCTGTTTCATAAGAGCGAGAACCTCACCGACCATTTCGGGGTCGAGAGCCGAGGTGGGTTCGTCGAAGAGTATTACCTCGGGATTCATGGCGAGAGCGCGTGCGATAGCGATACGCTGCTTCTGTCCTCCCGAAAGGCTGGCGGGATAATCCTCCGCCTTGTCGGGAAGTCCCACACGCCTGAGGAGCTCCTCCGCTTTTTTATCCGCTTCCTCCTGAGACATGAGTCTGAGCTTTACGGGAGCGAGTGTGATGTTCTTCCTTATAGTCAGGTGAGGGAAGAGGTTGAAATGCTGGAAAACCATTCCCATTCTCTGCCGTACATGGTTTATGTCGCGGTCGCGGAGCTTTGTGAGTTCCTGTCCGTCAAACCATATCTCACCCGAGGTAGGCCTTTCCATGAGATTGAGACAGCGCAGGAAGGTGCTCTTTCCGGAGCCCGAGGGCCCTATGATAACGACCTTCTCACCCTTTTCGATATGCTCGGTTATACCCCGAAGCACAGGTGTGCCGTGAAATTCCTTTTTCAGGTCCTTAACGCTTATCATTCCTGGTCAGCCTCCTTTCGAGCAGGTTTACGAGGCGTGAAAGTATGATCACCATTGTGAGATATATCAGCGCAACTGCGATAAGGGGCATGAACGCCGAAAAGGTCTGGGAGCGTATGATGTCTCCGCCCTTTGTGAGGTCGGCGATAGCGATATATCCCGCAACAGATGTTTCCTTGAGGAGAACGATAGCTTCGTTCGCCAGTGCAGGCAAAACTGTTTTCAGAGCCTGCGGGAGAATGATCGACACCATGGTCTGACGATAGTTCAGACCGAGGCTGCGGCCCGCTTCCAGCTGACCAATATCAACAGCCATTATACCGCCTCTTACTATCTCTGCAACGTAGGCGCCCGAATTTATGCCGAAGGCGATGACCGCCACCAGCGTCTTGGATATGGGAACGCTTGCAAAGATAACGAAGTAAATTATAAGAAGCTGAACTACAACAGGAGTTCCTCTTATTACCGTAAGGTAAAGACGGCATATAAGATCGGGGATGAGGAGCTTTTTGGTGCGGAGGTAGGTTGAACGTATCACAGCCACTATAAAGCCCAGCACCATACCTATCAGGACGGCAAAAAAGGTTATTACAAGAGTAGTCTTAAGGCCCTCCGTAAGGTACTGCCAGCGGTCATCCTCGATAAAATTCTGCCGGAAGCTTTCCGTAAAACTCATTGTCCGTCAATCCTTTCTGACCATTACAACAAGATGAGTGGTGGTGTATGTATCCGAGAAGAGGACGTTCTTCTCACGGTCGGGAGTTACAGACATACCTGCAACGCCTACGTCTGCCTTGCCTGACTGTACGGCAGGGATTATGGAATCGAATGCCATATCCTCGATCTGGAGCTCATAGCCCAGCTCGTCGCATACTGCTGTCATCATATCAACGTCGAAGCCTACTATATCTGTGCCCTTCTTGAATTCATAGGGCGGGAATTCAGCGTTTGTAGCCATTACCAGCTTTCCCTTGCTGCGGTCTGTGCCCTCGGGAGAGGTATAGGCCTTGGTGCCTGCGTCCTCGCTGTCGTAGTTGTCCTTTATCTGTCTGAGGGTGCCGTTGTCATTGAGGGTCCTGAGCGCTTCGTTGATCTCGCTCTGGAGAGCGGTATTGTCAAGCTTCATGGCGATAGCGTATTCCTCGTCGGCGAAGCCCTCGGAGAGAAGCTCTACCTTATTGTTCTTCTTGACGAATTCCTCGGCTGTATCACTGTCGATGATGATAGCGTCGATCTTGCCCTGAGAGAGAGCCTGTACTGCGTCGGAATACTTATTGTACTTTTCTACCTTTGCGTTCTCAACGTCCTCTGCAAGAGCGTCGCCTGTGGTTCCGAGCTGAACGCCTATGGTCTTGCCGTTGAGGTCGTCGATGGAGTGTACGGGATTCTTGGGTGTGGAATTACCGCAGCCTGCGAGTATTACAGAAGACATACACAGAGCTGCAAAGCACATAAAACTTCTTTTCATTTTTTTCATCCTTTCAAGCTTTTGAAATACCTTTGCCTTATATGAGAATGCTATTCCCACATATACAATCAATTATATCATAATATTTCCTTTTTTTCAATAGAAAAATAAAAAAATTCGCATAAATCCGTTGGAATGCGCAAAAAAAGCCGCCGCCCGACAAAACGGACGGCGGTGCAGGCCGGGCTTCAGTATTTCAGTCCGGCTGTGAACTCCTTATCGGTGCAGGAAATATCCAGTCTGAAGCCGTTCAGGACAGCCGCACGCTCTGCGATAGACAGGCCGAGACCGCTGCCGCCGAGATTGCTGCGGGCTTCTTCTCCCCGTACAAAGGGCTTCCTGAGCTCGCCGATGTCGAGCTTTTTATCGACGGTGTTGGTGATTATAAGCCGTTTGCGGTCTGCCCTGACCTTTATACTTCCTCCTACGGGAGTGTACTTGACGGCGTTTGACACAAGATTTTCTATGATCTTTTCAAATGAAGTGCGGTCGGCTTTTATTACGGAGCTTCCCTCCAGGGTAAAGGAAACGATCTTCTCTTTCAGCAGAGGCTCGTATTTCTTTACCGCTTCTTCAACTGTTTTTTCCACGGCTATCTTTTCGGGTTTTGTATCTGAGCTGCTCCCGATGCTGTTTAGGAACAGGGTACGGTTTATTATGGAGTCGGTAAATGCTATATTGTCAAGAATTGCGCCGAGATATTGCTGCTGCTCCTGAGCTGTCAGCTTTCCCTCCATGATGTTTTCGGTATATCCTCCGATAGCCATGAGGGGAGTTTTTATGTCATGGGCAAGGTGATTGGTCAGGTCGCGGCGGTAGTCCTCCATGGCGTACTTCGCCTTGTTTGACACGTTCCTGCGCCAGCAGTACAGCGCCGTTAGCAGTAATACTCCCAGACTGAACAGGATAACGTATTTCCAATAGAAATGCATGAATTCGGGAGTCTTGTAATTCACAAGGAACAGGATATAAACGAAATACTGCTCATGATCCATATAGATCTGGGATTGATTTACCATGTACAGATCCGTGTCACTTTCGGGGATCCTGAAGCCGCCCTCGGGGTAATCGGGGAAGCTGGTGTGATAATGATCCTTTTCAAAAAGGTCAAGGAATTCCTGCTCCTCTCCCCAGAAGCCGAACAGTGTATATGAGGGCGGCTCCTTTTTGGAGAATCGTGACAGCTCAAGAAGTTCAAAGCTGTCATCATCTATGGTTATATCTATCTCTTTTGTTCTCAGAACGGTCTCGCTTATTTCTTCAACGGCGGAGGTATCCTTTTTCCATTCTTTAAGCTCCATTTTTCCCCTGTGAGGTATAAAGGTGTGATTCTCGCGGTTAATGTAGGCACTTTCGAGCTCCATATTCAAATATATATTTGAGCTTTCTTCCTTTGAGAGCTCTCTGTAATCGCTGTAGGCCTGCCTTACGCCCGGAATATCGAAGACCTTCTCGTCACAGACATAGTTTCCGTTATCCGGATCGTCCTTGCCGAAGTAAAGATGGGTCTGCATTGTCCAGCGGTTGGCGGTCACGATATTGTCGTCCATGTCGGTAACGACGGCCACCGCATGGCAGTCGGGAGTATATCTCGGGGCTATATGCAGGTATTTCCCGGAGCTCAGCGGGTCATCCAACATTATATCATAATAAACATACTTTGTGAGATAGCTGCTGAATTCTGCCATTTTGAAGCGGCTGTCCCTGTTTTCGTCAATGCTCGCGGCGTGGCCCTGTACTGAGGAAACGACCGTGTTCAGGTCGTTTGTGCACATATGTCTGACGCGATCCTCGAGATAATTCCAGAAACCTGCCGCAAAGGCTATACACAGTGCAGCTGCGACGGAAAAGGACTTCAGCAGCAGCTTCGGCAGGGTCTCACGTTTTTCTTTTTTTGATCTCTTTTTCATAGGCTCATCTCCTTTATTTGTCTGTCAGCCTGTAGCCTCTGCCTATGGCGGTATGTATCTGAGCGCCTGCGTTTCCCAGCTTTTTTCTGAGCCGCTTTATGGTATTGTCGACTACGCGGTCAATGCCGAAAAAGTCCTCTCCCCATATCTTGTTCAACAGGGTGTCGCGATCGACTATCCAGCCCTGATGCTTCATGAGATAGCTGAGTATGGCGAACTCCTTGGGTGTGAGCTCCACCTCCCCGGAGTTTACGGAGCAGGTGAGCTTCCTCGTGTCAAGACTTATTGCTCCGCAGGATATAACGCTGCCGGAGCCGCCTGCGGCACGTTTTGCCATGGCAGAGCATTTTGCGTAAAGAGCGGAAAGCAGGAAGGGCTTTACTATATAATCGTCGCAGCCCAGATCGTAGCCGTGGAGTATATCCTCCTCGTGACCTCTTGCGGTTATGAAGATGACGGGGACGTCGCTGCGGCGTCTTATGGCACGGCATACCGTGAAGCCGTCGGCTCCCGGGAGCATTACGTCAAGGAGCACGACAGAGTAGTCTTCAAGTCCGCTCTCTGCCAGCTCAAGGGCGTCGCTGCCGTTATGTACCTCTGTTATCTCAGCGCATTTATTGGTAAAGTATTTTGTTGTTACCCTGCATATCTGCAAGTCGTCCTCTATAAGCAGTATTTTCATATCCATGCTACTCCTTTGCTCTTTATCCTGATTATATCACGGAGATGTGTCATTTATATATCATTTCTGGATTATCTTCGTGTCTTTATTTTACTATACAGCCGCTGATATGTCAATCTGTTCCGCGAATGCCTGAAAACGGCAAAAAATGAATTGCTTTTGCTCTGAGAATATGGTATAATCCAGATATCCGGCATGCATTTATATGTCATACGGAAAAGGAGGATATATTTTGAAATTCAAAAAAATTGCAGCGGCATTCATGTCGGCGGTTATGATATGCGGAGCTTCCGCAGGCAGCGGCAGTCCTGCCGCGGTCCGCGCAGCGGAAACATATGAGATCGTGTTTGACGGCGATTATTATTACGGGGTATACGAGGATCATGTAATGGCGGGAGTATATGAGTCCAATGATACCGAGATCGTCATTCCGGACACTTTTGACGGACTTCCCGTTACGGAGCTGTTCGACAATGCTTTCTCTCACTGTTACAAAGCGGAAAAAATTACTATCCCGAAAACCATTACAAGCATCGGCCATGATGCATTCAAAAAGTGTATCTTTATCAAATCACTGGAGCTTCCCGACGGCCTTCTGACTGTAGGAGAAAATGCTTTCAAAGGCTGTACAGGCCTCACGTCTCTGACCATACCCGATACCGTTACGGTTATTGGCAACGGGGCTTTTAGCGGCTGTACCGGTCTTACATCGCTGACCATTCCCGATTCTGTTTTAAGTATAGGAGAAATTGCTTTCGGCGGCTGTACGGGATTGAAGGAAATAAAGCTTTCCGCTTCGCTGACAAGGATCAATAAATATACATTTTATCACTGCGACAGCCTTACTTCGGTAACTATCCCGGATAAGGTCACATTGATAGGAGAGGCGGCTTTCCAGTGCTGCCCGAAACTTAAAAGGATAGATATACCAGATTCTGTCACAGAAATATGCGACAATGCTTTCTGGTGGTGTGAGAGCCTTGAAGAAATAAACCTTCCCGGATCGCTGACAAGCGTAGGCAAAAACTTATTCAGCTTCGACTCAAGTCTCAGATCGGTCACATTTCCGAAGTCGCTGAATTATATCCCGGACAATGTCTGTCTGGATTGCAGCAGTCTTGAATCGGTATATATTCTCAATCCGAAATGCAGGATCTGTGATTCTGAAGAGCTGTTTATAAGTTATTCTCTTGAGGATGAGGACAAAAAACCGGTTATATACGGATATTCAGGCTCTACTGCCGAAGAGTATGCAAATAAATACAATTTCAGATTCTCGGCGCTGGATCAGACCGATACAACTACCGTAACGGCCACGTCGGAAGGAATATCCGGTAAAAAGGGCGATGCCAACTGCGACGGCCTCATAGATATGAGCGATGCGATAATCATAATGCAGTCCATTGCCAACCCGAACAAGTACGGTGTAGGCGGCTCCGACAGTGCGGCACTCACAAAGCAGGGAGCAGATAACGGTGACGTTGATACGGCTTCTCCCGGTATCACGACCAGAGACGCCCTGCGCATACAGGAGTATCTCCTCGGGAAGACAGACAGTCTTTGAGATCTGTGCCGGACTTATCAAAATCGGTTATAAAATACAGTGAAAGGCTCCCCTGAGGAGCCTTTTCATTTTTATTTGAGGGCTCAGGAAGTGACCGGGGAGCTTATGTTTTGTTTTTTCGTCAAAAAGCACAAAAAAATTGGTATAAATATAAACAAACGCTCATTTGTATTGACTTTATGTATAATATGACATGTAATTTACATATATTGTAATTTGTGAATAAATAGCAATATAAAAATACAAGGAGTGATGAAAATGTTCAAGCGAATAATTGCCGGCGTGCTCAGTACCGTACTGTGCTCATCGGCAATCACTT
>Ga0129307_1000423_pt1 | contig 66083 bp, 54 predicted proteins | sample P1105metagenome_FD_94437 | JGI IMG/M metagenome (GOLD analysis project Ga0129307, IMG submission 94437) | Capybara group fecal microbial communities from Wisconsin, USA - P1105 metagenome | ecosystem: Host-associated > Mammals > Digestive system > Large intestine > Fecal | place: USA: Wisconsin... | reverse complement strand
GAAAATGGCAGAAACAGTTAAGAAACCTATCGGCATAACCGAAACCGTTCTTCGTGATGCACATCAGTCATTGATTGCAACAAGAATGCCTACCGAAGTTATGCTTCCTATTTTGGATAAATTGGATAAAGTCGGATATCATTCAGTAGAATGCTGGGGCGGTGCTACATTTGATGCATCTTTAAGATTCTTAAAAGAAGATCCCTGGGAAAGACTTCGTAAGATCAGAGATGGTCTTAAGAACACAAAGACACAGATGCTTTTCCGTGGACAGAACATCTTAGGTTATCGTCCTTACGCTGATGACGTTGTATATGCTTTCGTTGAAAAGTCTATTGCAAACGGTATTGATGTAATCAGAATTTTCGACTGCCTTAACGATTTAAGAAACCTTCAGGCAGCCGTAGACGCTACAAACAAGATTAAAAAGCAGGAAGGAAGAGGTGAATCTCAGATTGCTCTTTCTTACACATTAGGTGATGCTTACACACTTGAATACTGGGCTGAAACAGCAAAGAAAATCGAAGAGATGGGTGCTGATTCAATCTGTATCAAGGATATGGCAGGCTTACTTGTTCCTTACAAGGCTGCTGAACTTGTTAAGACATTAAAGGAAAGCACAAAGCTTCCTATTCAGTTACATACTCACTACACATCAGGTGTTGCTTCAATGACTTACTTAAAGGCAGTAGAAGCAGGTGTAGACGTTATCGACTGTGCTATATCACCTTTTGCACTTGGTACATCACAGCCCGCAACAGAAGTTATGGTTGAAACATTCAAGGGAACTCCTTATGATTCAGGTTTCGATCAGAACCTTCTTGCAGAAATCGCAGATTACTTTGCTCCCTACAGAGAAGAGTGCTTAAAGAGCGGTCTTATGTCCACAAAGGTTTTGGGCGTAAACATCAAGACACTTCTTTATCAGGTACCCGGCGGTATGCTTTCAAACATGGTATCTCAGCTTAAGGAACAGCACGCTGAAGATAAGTACCGTGAAGTTTTGGAAGAGATTCCCCGTGTTCGTAAAGATTGCGGTGAACCCCCGCTTGTTACACCTTCATCACAGATCGTTGGTACTCAGGCTATCTTCAACGTATTAATGGGTGAAAGATATAAGATGGCTACCGGTGAATTTAAGGACCTCTTAAGAGGTAACTACGGTCAGACAGTTAAGCCTATGAACCAGGAAGTTATCGATAAGGTTATTCCCGGTGAACCTCGTTCAACTGCTCGTTCTGCAGAAGCTACAGGACGTACAGCTCCCGAACTTGAATCTTTGGAAGCTGAAATGAAGCAGTACAAGCAGCAGGATGAAGACGTATTGTCTTATGCATTATTCCCTCAGGTTGCTACAGATTTCTTTAAATACAGAGAAGCTCAGCAGACTAAGGTTGATGCATCTATCGCTGATACAAAGAACGGTGCTTATCCTGTATAATTATTAATTTTTGAAGAATCGCAAGGTTTTCCTTGCGATTCTTTTTTTATTAATGTATAATAACGGATGTTATTAGGGGTAGTAACTTTGGGTAAATTTGAGAAAGGTACGAAGAATAATGGCTAGAAAAGAATTAATCACTAAGAGTGACATTCGTGCTGCGGCTTTTGAAATGGCCAGAAAGCTCGGTGTCGTTGAAATCACGGCAAGAAAACTTGCTTCTTACGCGGGTTGTTCCACACAGCCCATTTTCAGAAACTACGAGAACATGGAAGATTGTCTAAATGATGTTTACGAAGACTCTCTTCAGTTTTTTGATGCGTTTTACGGTGAATACGATAAAAGCTCAAGGGTACCTTTTGTAAATCTTGGTATGGCTTATATTTCTTTTGCCGAAAAAGAACCCAATTTGTTCCGTTATCTATTTATGACTAAGAATACCCATGGTATGAATTTATACAACATATTAAACGGACGCACCAATGCTGTCATGATCGAAATGAATAAAGCAAAGGAAAGCGGCGTTGATTCGGCTGAGCTTATTTTTATGAAAATGTGGATGCTTATTCACGGCGCAGCTTGTATGACAATTACAGGCGACTACGATTTAACCAGTGCACAAACAAGGCTTCAGCTTGAGGATGCCTATAAGGCATTTACGAGGTAGTTAAGAATGGCGGAAAACACCGACGTATTATCAAAGATTAATGAACATTTTTCTGACCTTTCAAAAGGCCAGAGACTTATAGCTACATTTGTAATCGATAACTATGACCAGGCAGTGTTTATGACGGCTGCCCAGATTGCCGCTGAAGTAGGCGTAAGCGAGTCTACGGTCGTAAGATTTGCGGTTTCTGTAGGTTATGACGGCTTCCCTGAATTTTCTAAGGCTTTGGAAGTTTGGTATAAGTCTAAGATGAACACAATCTCCATGATGGGAGTTAAGTATGCAAAGCAGTCCCAGTCAGACCTTTTAAACTCTGTTTTAAAAGCTGATATGGAGAAAATGGAAGATACCATTGCAAATTTGGATGTTGAAGCTTTTGAACTTGCCACAAAGATTATTTTAGAATCAAGAAAAGTCTATGTGGTTGGCTTAAGAAGTTGTAAACCCTTGGCTGAATTCTTACATTTCTATCTTGGAATGATAAGAGAAGACGTTATTTTGCTTGGCACCACAAGCGCCAGTGAAATGTTTGAACAAATGATTCATATAAGCGATAAAGATTGTATTATCGGAATAAGTTTTCCGAGATATTCAATGAGAACACTAAAGGCTATGGAGTTTGCTAATGACAGAAACGCAAAAGTTATCACGCTTACAGATTCTGTTCATTCTCCCATGAATCTTTATTCTTCCTGTAATTTGCTTGCAAGAAGCGACATGGTCTCTATAGTTGATTCTTTGGTGGCGCCTTTGAGTGTTATCAATGCACTTGTTGTGGCTCTTTGCTTAAAGCGTCAAAATGAAGTAAGGAAGAATCTTGAAAATTTAGAAGGCGCTTGGAATAATTATCAGGTTTATTTAAACGATGAAATAAATTTCATTAACGATCAGCCAATCCTAAATTATTCTTTAAACAAAAAAGAGGAAGATGATTAAATGAAGGTTATCGTGGTTGGCGGTGGCGCAGCCGGAATGATGGCTGCCATTCACGCAGGCGAACTTCAAAATGAAGTAACATTAATAGAAAAAAACGAAAAGCTTGGAAAGAAGATTTATATTACAGGCAAAGGTAGATGCAATGTCACAAATAATGCGGACATCGATGTTGTCTTTAAGAATATAAACAGAAATTCCAAGTTTATGTATTCTGCTTTATATGGATTTGACAATACAGCCGTTTATTCTTTTTTTGAAGAAAACGGATGCCCTCTTAAGGTAGAAAGAGGAGAGAGAGTATTTCCTGTTTCGGACCATGCATCCGATATAATTAAAGCCCTTTCTAAGGCCTTAAAAGAAAGAAACGTTAATGTAATGTTAAATACCTTAGTTTCAGACATTAAGGCTGAAAACGGGGCTGTTAAAGGCGTTATTTTAAAGGATAAAACTTTTCTTCCCGCAGATAAGGTGATTATAGCTACGGGTGGCATGTCTTATCCCACGACAGGTTCTACGGGAGACGGTTACAAATTTGCAAAAGAATTCGGACATTCGATTGAAGATGTTAAGCCATCCCTTGTTCCCTTAATCACAAAAGAATCTTGGGTTACTTCCCTTAAAGGCTTGTCATTAAAGAATGTAGAATGTAAACTTATATACGACGGAAAGTGTGTTTATAAAGATTTGGGCGAGATGCTTTTTACTCATTTTGGAGTATCCGGCCCTCTTATTTTGTCGGCAAGTTCTTTCTTTGTAAGCTACAAAGAAAAGGCTAAAGAGTTAAAGCTTGTGATAGATTTAAAGCCCGGTCTTTCTGAAGAACAGCTTGATAAGCGCATTTTAAAAGATTTTGAGGGCGCAAAAAACAAGCAATTTAAAAACTCTTTGGACGATTTACTTCCTAAAACTTTAATACCCGTTATAGTCGATCTTTCAAAAATCGATCCCTATAAACAGGTTAATGAAGTAACAAAAGAAGAAAGAAAGAATCTTGTTTTCTTACTTAAAAATCTTACGATGACTCCTGTAGATACATCAAGAATCGAAGAAGCCATCATCACAAGAGGCGGTATAAACACTAAGGAAATCAATTCATCCACCATGGAATCAAAACTTGTAAAAAATCTATATTTTGCAGGTGAGGTAATAGACGTTGATGCCATGACGGGAGGTTTTAATCTGCAGATTGCATGGTCTACAGGTTATTTGGCCGGAGCATGCGAATAAATTTTTAGGAGAGTATATGAGTAATCAAATAGCAATTGACGGACCTGCGGGAGCGGGAAAAAGCACAGTGGCAAAAGGAGTGGCTAATGCCTTAAAATTCGTTTATGTGGATACCGGTGCCATGTACAGAGCAATCGGGTTGTCTTGCATAAGAAACGGCATTGATATAAACGACGAAGCAAATGTGGTTAAATGTGCGGAAACTTCCGAGGTTTCAATTACTTACATAAATGATGAACAGGCGGTTATCTTAAACGGAGAAAACGTAAACGGATTTATCCGCACCCAGGAAATCGGTAATGCGGCGTCTGTTGTATCTACATACAAAAGAGTTAGGGAAATTCTGGTGGCACTTCAGAAAAACCTTGCAAAGACCGCTGATGTTGTAATGGACGGACGTGACATCGCATCCTGTGTTTTGCCCGATGCCAAGGTAAAAATCTACCTTGATGCAAGTGTTGAAGTAAGAGCCAAAAGAAGATATAAAGACTTCGTTGAAAAGGGAAGAGAAGTTGATTTAAAGACAATTGAAGACGAAGTAAGGGAAAGAGATTACAGAGATATGCACAGAGAAAACTCACCCCTTATAAGGGTTCCCGAAGCTACATATGTTGACACATCAGATATGACTATAGAAGAAGTCATTGATACAATTGTAAAAGAGGCAAAGGAAAAGTTTAATGTCTAAAGAAGTTATTCTTTGCGAACATGCAGGATTTTGCTTTGGCGCCGAAAGAGGATACAAAGCGGTTGAAGAAGCGTTAAAAGAAAACATTCCGCTTTACACTTACGGCCCTATTTTAAACAATAAAAACATAGTTAAAAACTTTGAAGATAAAGGCGTTAAAGTTATTGAAGACGTTAATGAATTAAAGAATCTTCCAAAGGGTAAGGTTATTATTCGTTCACACGGTGTCCCCAAAGAGACCTATGAAGCCTTGCTTGCAACGGGATTTGACATTCAAGACGCCACATGTCCTTTTGTAAAAAGAATTCACAGAATCGTTGAAAAGGAAAGCTCTGAAGGAAAAACCATTGTTGTCATCGGAAATCCCGAACATCCCGAAGTAAAGGGAATAGTGGGATGGTCTCATTCCGGCGCGTTTGTTGTGGAAACGGGAGAAGATATTGAAAAGTTGACAGCATACAAAGATGCAAAGATATGTATTGTATCTCAAACCACCTTCAATCGCAATAAATTTCAAGAATTGGTTGAAATATTCGAAAAAAACAGTTACAATATCAGTGTTATGAACACGATTTGCGATGCTACGTGCATTCGTCAATCGGAGGCTTCTGAATTATCAAAAAAAGCCGATGTGATGATTGTAATTGGGGATAAAGCTAGTTCAAACAGCAGAAAACTTTTTGAAATCTGCAGTGCAAATTGTGCCAAAACATACTTCATACAGGAACTTAATGATATCATTGGTCGTCTTCCTAAGGTATCGGGTCTTGTAGGTATTGCAGCCGGGGCGTCTACCCCGAAATATATTATTGAGGAGGGTCAAAACTATGTCAGAAATGACGTTTGAACAGATGCTTGACGCATCATTTAAGACAATACATACGGGAGAGGTCGTTGAAGGTACAGTTATCGATGTAAAGCCTAATGAGATGATTCTTAACATCGGATATAAATCCGACGGTATTCTTACCAAAAACGAATATACCAATGATTCTTCCGTAGATTTAACCAAGGTTGTTAAGCTTGGTGACACATTGGAAGTTAAAGTATTAAAAGTTAATGACGGTGACGGACAGGTTCTTTTGACTTACAAGAGACTTGCAGCCGACAAGGGTTCAAAGAAGCTTGAAGAAGCTTTCGAAAGCCAGGAAATCTTAAAGGCAAAGGTTTCACAGGTATTGGACGGCGGTATCTGCGTAGTAATCGATGAAGTCAGAGTATTTATTCCTGCAAGTCTTGTTTCGGATGTATTTGAAAAAGATCTTTCTAAATACGAAGGACAGGAAATTGAATTCGTCATTCGCGAATACAATCCCAAGAAGCGCAGATTCATCGGAGATCGTAAGTCTATTCTTGTTAACCGCAAACAGGTTGCTCAGGAAAAACTTCTTGCAACCATTAAAGAAGGCGATGTGGTTGAAGGCGTTATCAAGAACGTTACAGACTTCGGCGTATTCGTAGATCTCGGCGGTATTGACGGATTACTTCACATCTCAGAAATGAGCTGGGGAAGAGTAGAAAATCCCAAGAAGAACTACAAGGTTGGCGACAAGCTTACTGTTTTACTTAAAGAAATTTCAGACAAGAAGATTGCTTTGTCATTAAAGTTTAATGATACAAATCCTTGGATCGATGCAGAAAAGAAGTACGCAGTCGGAACAGAAGTAACCGGTAAGGTTATGAGAATGGCTGACTTTGGTGCTTTCGTTGAACTCGAGCCCGGAATCGATGCACTTCTTCATGTTTCTCAGATTTCAAAGGATCATGTTGAAAAGCCTTCAGACGTTTTGAAGGTTGGCGATGAAGTTACAGCAAAGGTTGTAGACTTCAACCTTGAAGATAAGCGTATCAGCATTTCAATCAAGGCATTGCTTGCTCCCGAAGAAGCTGAAGCTAAGGCTGAAGAGGATGGCGATGTTGTAAGCGTTGATATCGATGCTGTCGCAAAGGAAACAGAAGAATAGGTCTTCTTTAATTAATCGTTATAACAAAAGAGATATCATTAATAGGTAGTCATAGTTTGGCTACCTATTATTTTTGAATAATTAACGCAAAAAGAGGGAATTTAGTATGGCATATGATTATGAATACTTAAAAAAAGCAGTATTTGATCTTACCACGATTGATTTAAATGCTTACAAAGAGAAGCAGATGAAACGTCGTATTGATACTTTGATTGATAAAAGAAAAGTACAGGGGTATGAAAACTATGTCGCTCTTTTAAAGAATGACAGGGAAGCTTTTGAAGAATTTGTAAGTTATCTTACAATCAATGTTTCAGAGTTTTACAGAAATCCCGAACAGTGGGAACTTATGGATAAAGAAATCTTTCCGGAACTCATCGCTAAGTTTGGTAAGAACTTAAAAATCTGGAGCGCAGCTTGTTCAACAGGCGATGAACCTTATTCTTTGGTAATGGCATTATCAAAGCATGTTCCCATAAACCAGATTAAGATTTATGCTACCGATATAGATAAGCAGATTCTTGAAAAAGCAAAACAGGGACTTTACTCAGCAAAGAGTATTGAAAATGTGCCTGCAGAGTTTAAAAAGAAATACTTCACAGAAATCGGCGGATCATATAAGATTTCCGATGAGATTAAGTCCAGAGTAGAGTTTAAACAGCATAACTTATTAAAAGATCCTTATCCGACAGATCTTAATATGATTGTTTGCAGAAACGTTTTGATTTACTTTACAGAAGAAGCTAAGGATGAGGTATTCAGAAAGTTTAACTCTTGCCTTGTAAGTAAAGGAATTCTCTTTATAGGAAGTACAGAACAGATTATCAACTATAAAGAAATCGGTTATCAAAGAAAGAACTCTTTCTACTACGATAAGCCTTAATTAAAGCAAATAAAAAGAAAGCCTTTTGGCTTTCTTTTTTTATGCTCGGATTATATAACCATGTGTTCAAGTACGTGTGATGCATATTGAGAGAAGAGCTCTCTGTCGGTTCTTCTTTCGTCTGTAAGTTCAAAGAAAAGTTCTTTTGACGAATAGTTTCTTTTAAAGAAGGGAGTCACAAGGGCATCCCACTCGGGCAAGAACTTAGAATGCTTTCTTGTATAACAGTTTTCTGCTTTTGCTTGTTCTCTGTTTTCTTTTGACACAAATGAAGAAACGGATTTATGAAGAGCAATATCTTCTGCGGGAAGATAATAGTAGTCTTTGTAGTTTGCGTAGAAGTATCGCATTTCCTCATCGTATAAAGGAACCTTTAACATGCCTTGATTATCGGATAAACTTATGTAGCATTTATCATATAAAAATGAAACGGGTTTCTTTATTTTTACAGGATATTCAAAGAGCATTATGATTTCCGAATTGGAGGCGCCGCTTTCGTCTTCATAGTAGTTTGCGGATACCTTTGTAACAGTAAGCTTTGAAGAAAAAAGATCGCAATAGGCCAAAATAGGAAGAAGTTCAAGCATTCCTTTTACGTCTTCAAAGTTATGAAGAAGAAGGAATTTCCTTAAATCGGGATCCTTTGTTTTAACGTATTCATGGTAAAGACCTATTAAATCTCCCCCGGTAAATTCATCTTCTCGCTTAATTTCCAAAAAGGCTTCAACAACCTTTTGCTTACAGCTTTCAAGCTTTAAGAAGGTCTTATAAGGAGATATTCTTCTGTAAATATCAATGCCGTTAAATCCATCAAAATTATACTCCAAAGAGTGTTCTTTACACTTTCCGAGTATAAAGGGGATGTCAAAATTATTACCGTTATAATGAATGAGAGTTTTGAATTCTTTCGCAAAAGAGAAGAATTCGTTTAGAATTTCCTGTTCTTCTGAGTAGGTTTGAGCAAAAAACTGTTTAGTTTTCCATCCGTTATCGTAATAAAGACAACCAATCAAATAAAGATTGGCAGTTCTTGCACTAAATCCTGTGGTTTCGATGTCAATGAACAGGATTTCATTTAAAGGAGCGATATTTTCAAGGGGATACTCAAGGCTTATATCGCTTAATACTTCATCTATTATTTCCATATTTAATCCTCTTTGCTAAACATTACGAAATATATCTTAACAATATATTAGCATTATGCGATTTAATGGGCAATATGCTGATTTTTTTTGCTTAATTTTGGCCGTTTCTTTTTTGACACTAAGTGAAAAAAATAGTATATTAAACTAGTATGAAAATACAAAAAACTATAATGAGAAGGTTGGGTTTCACATGGCAAAGTTGACGTTCAGCGGTGGTATACATCCGTATGACGGTAAAGATATGTCTAAGGACATACCTATCAAGGCAGTTTATCCTGTTTCTGATTTGGTGTATCCTTTATCACAGCATATCGGAGCGCCCGCTAAGCCGGTTGTAAGCGTGGGAGACCATGTCTTAATGGGACAGCTTATTGCCGAAGCGGATGGATTTGTCTCATCACCGATTTATTCCGGCGTATCCGGAACGGTCAAAGCTATTGAAGAACATCGTGTGGCTGTGGGAAGTGTCGTTCAATCCATAGTTATCGAAAACGATGGTCTTTATACCGAAGCGGAGAGTTTTCCGATTATTCCCCTTGAAGAAATGACAAGTGAACAGATTATAGCTCGCGTTAGAGATGCGGGTATTGTCGGCATGGGCGGAGCAGGCTTCCCCACTCATGTAAAAATGTCTGTTAAAGAGCCTGCCAAGATAGATTATGTAATTGTAAACGGTGCGGAGTGTGAACCGTATCTTACAAGCGATTACAGAAAGATGATTGAAGAGCCCGAAAAGCTCATCGACGGTCTAAAAGTATATTTGAAGGTTTTCCCTTATTCTCTCGGAATTATTGCTATAGAAGACAATAAGGCTGATTGTATTAAGATTTTTAAAGCACTTACAAAAGAAGAGCCCCGTATAACCGTTAAAGCTCTTCGCACAAAATATCCTCAGGGTTCTGAAAGGCATTTGATTTATGCTGTTACCGGCAGAGAAATCAATTCAAAAATGTTACCTGCGGATGTGGGATGCGTGGTAAGTAATGTTGATACGGTAAATTCCGTAGGACGTGCAATCTACGAAGGAAAGCCCTTACTTCACAGAATCGTTACCGTTACCGGAAATTGTATTAAGAACCCCAGAAACTTCGATGTTTTGGTGGGTACTTCTTATAAAGACCTTGTTGATGAGGCCGGAGGATTTAAGAAAGAGCCTGAAAAGATTATTTCAGGCGGTCCTATGATGGGCTTTTGTTTATTTGATTTGGATGTTCCCGTCACAAAGACAGGATCGGCTCTTTTGTGCTTGGCAAATGATGATGTCAGCAAGATGGAGCCTTCCTCTTGCATTAATTGCGGAAAATGCGTTGAGGTTTGTCCAAGCCGTCTTATCCCCAAAAATCTTTCGGACCATGCGGCTCATTTTAATGAAGAAGCATATATGGAAGAACATGGCCTTGAATGTGTCGAATGCGGTTGCTGCAGTTTTATCTGCCCCGCAAAGAGACCTTTATGTCAGAATATAAAATCTATGCGCAAGATGATGCTTGCAAAAAAGAAAAAGTAGGAGGCTTTTAAATGGAAAAATTACTAAATGTTTCTTCAAATCCCCATATCCGTTCAAAAGTTACCACATCAAGCATTATGTTTTGCGTTATTGTAGCTTTGCTTCCGGCTACGGGATTCGGTATTTTTAGATTTGGAATTAATGCTTTATTGCTGGTGGTTGTTACGACGGCTTCAGCATGCTTGTTTGAATTTTTGTTTGATATTATCACCAAAAGAAAGAGTACCCTCGGAGATTTTTCCGCCGTGGTAACCGGCTTGCTTTTGGCGTTAAACCTTCCCCCGAGCGCGCCCTGGTGGATCGGCGTTGTAGGTTCTTTCTTTGCAATTGTTGTTGTAAAGATGCTTTTTGGCGGACTTGGACAAAACTTTATGAACCCCGCTCTCGGAGCAAGATGCTTTCTTGTTATTTCTTTTGCGTCTATAATGACAAACTTTAGTGTTGATGGAGTCTCTTCGGCGACTCCGCTTCAGGCGTTAAAGAATGGAGAAGTGGTTGATATCGTAGCTATGGCCAGAGGTAATATTCCCGGCACAATAGGTGAAGTAAGCACTGTTTTGATTTTGCTTGGTGCCTGCATTTTGATTTTGTGTAATGTAATAGACATTATTATTCCGGGAACCTATATCATAGTATTTTCTCTTTGCATTTGCTTATTCGGCGGACATGGATTTGACACCACGTTTCTTGCCGCACACCTTGCAGGCGGTGGCCTTATGCTTGGTGCCTTCTTTATGGCAACAGACTATACCACACGCCCCATTACAAAGGGAGGACAGTTTATATATGGTATCATCCTTGGATTGCTTACCGCTGTCTTTAGAATTTTCGGACCAAATGCTGAAGGTGTTTCTTTTGCAATCATTATAGGTAACCTTTTGGTTCCTTTGATTGATAAGGCTGTTAAGCCTCGTTTCTTCGGAAAAGGAGGTGTAAGAATTTAATGGCTGATGAATTTAAATCTATAGCTCAGATTGAGCGTCAGGAAAGAATGCGTAACAAGAAAAAGTCGGAAGTTAATAATAAAGAGATTTCCGAACTTATAAAAAACACGTTGATAATGCTTGCAATTGCATTGGTTGCAGGCGGAGTTTTGGGCTTTGTATATGAAATTACAAAAGAGCCAATTGCAAGAATGGAAGAAAGAGAAAGAAACATTGCCAACCAAAGCGTATTTATGCTTGCAACTTCTTTTTCCGATTCAATTATTAAAGATCATCCGATGACGGATGAAATAAAAGAGCAATATCCCGGCTTTGATGTAGATGATTGTATCGAAGCCTATGATTCTGACGGAAAGCTTTTAGGCTATGTTTTGATGGTTACGTCTCACGAAGGATACGGCGGAGACATATCATTTTCAATGGGCGTTTGTACTGACGGACTTATTAACGGTATTTCGATTACCGACATATCAGAAACCGCAGGCCTTGGTATGAGAGCATCGGAAGTTTTGGCACCTCAGTTTAAAAACAGAAATGAACTCGTTTTTGAAGTCACTAAAACAGGAGCTATTAACGATAATCAGATTGATGCCATTTCAAGCGCCACAATTACATCAAAAGCTGTAACAAATGCAGTTAACGGTGCTTTGGAATACTTTAGAAATTGCTTGATGGGAGGTGCTGGAAATGAATCATGAAAATGATGAAAGAGAATCCTTAATTTCCGAACTTTCCGAGCGATTGTTAAATGGTATTCTTAAGGAAAATCCTACATTCGTACTGCTACTGGGAATGTGCCCTACGTTGGCTGTTACAACCTGTGCGGTTAACGGTCTTGGAATGGGCGTTACCACCATGGTGGTGCTTGCGTTAAGTAACTTATTTATTTCACTTTTAAGAAAAGTAATACCGGATAAAATCAGAATACCTGCTTTTATCGTTATCATCGCTTCCTTTGTTACTATGGTGGAGCTTTTGCTTAAGGCATATATTCCTTCCCTTTACAGCGCTTTGGGATTATACATTCCCCTTATCGTAGTTAACTGTATCATTCTGGGAAGAGCTGAAGCATATGCTTATTCTCACGGCCCCTTCTTATCGCTTTTTGACGGTATCGGAATGGGCATGGGATTTACCATAGCTTTAACCATCATTGGTTCTTTCAGAGAACTTCTTGGTGCCGGAACTTTGTTTAATGCAAACGTTATGCCTAAGGGCTATGTGCCTGTAAGCATATTTATAATGGCTCCCGGGGCTTTCTTTGTGCTTGCAATGCTTACCGCAATTCAGAATGCCATAAAGATTGCGGGCGAAAAGAAAGGTAAGGACATGTCAAAGATTCAGTCAGGATGCGGTAAAGACTGTGAAGCATGTGCTACCGGCTGTTCTTTAAAGCCTAAGGATGAAGTTAAGGCTAAAGAAACTAAAGAAGTTAAGGAAGTTAAGGAAGTCAAAGAAGAGAAGGCTTCTGTAAAGGAAGAGGTTAAAGATACCGCACCTTTACAATCTGTTGATGAAGTTAAATCCGAAGTTAAAACCGCTAAGGATGAGGTTGAAGTCAAAGAAGAAAAGCCTGTAAAGGCTAAAGAGAAAGCTTCCAAGCCTAAAAAAGAGACTTCAAAGAAAGAACCGGTTAAAGAAGAAAAAGTAACTACAGAGGTTAAAGAAGAAGTTAAAGAGGAAGTTAAAGAAGAAGTCAAAGATGACGATGACGAACTTGAACTTTTAGACCTCACCGATTATAAGAATGCAATCAAGAAGACACAAGGCACAGCAAAGAAGCCCACAAGAAAGAAAGCTTCTATGGAAAAAGCTCAGGCCATGCTCTTTAAAGCAGAAAAGGAATTAAAGGAGGAAAACAATGATTAAGAGTTTAATTCTTTTATCACTTGGCTCAGCTTTAATAAACAACGTTGTGCTAAGTCAGTTTTTAGGCCTTTGTCCTTTCCTTGGCGTTTCAAAAAAGGTTAAGACTGCTGCCGGAATGGGAGCTGCGGTTATTTTTGTAATCACACTTTCAAGCATTGTAACAGGCTTAATATATAAGGGCATTCTTGCTCCCTTTGATTTAACATTTTTAAAGACCATAGTATTTATTTTGGTTATAGCGGCCCTGGTTCAGTTTGTTGAAATGTTTTTAAAGAAGTTTATGCCTGCTTTATATAAAGCCCTTGGCGTTTACCTTCCTTTGATTACCACAAACTGTGCGGTTCTTGGTATCGCAATTACAAACGTCCAAAAGGATTACACGCTTTTGGAAGGTACTGTAAACGGATTTGCCACAAGTGTCGGATTTACAATTTCCATCGTTATTTTGGCGGGTATCCGTGAAAAAATGCAATATAACGATATTCCCAAGCCTTTTCAGGGAATGCCCATCGTTTTAATTTCTGCAGGTCTTATGGCCATTGCATTCTGCGGCTTCGCAGGATTGCTCTAGGAGGTACGGCATGAATTTTAGCGGTATTATTACTACATTGATAATTATGTTGGTACTTGGGCTTTTTGTGGGCCTGTTCCTTGGTGTTGCTGCAATAGTATTTAAAGTAAAAGTAAACGAGAAGGAAGAAGCTGTTTTAAAAGCTCTTCCGGGTAATAACTGCGGTGGATGCGGATTCCCAGGATGTGCAGGTTTGGCTGCTGCCATTGCCAAGGGTGAAGCTCCCGTAAACCAATGTCCCGTAGGTGGAGAAGCTGTTGCTTCTGAGATAGCCAAAATCATGGGTACAGAGGCAGGCAAGAGTGAAAGACAGGTTGCCTTTGTTGCATGTAAAGCGCATTGCGATGACATTACTCTTGATTATGATTACACAGGGTCCGAAGACTGCAGAATGCTTTCTTTTGTACCTAACGGAGGCCCTAAATCATGTAATTATGGATGCCTTGGCTACGGAAGCTGCGTAAAGGTTTGTCCCTTTGGGGCGATTTCCGTTGTTGACGGAGTGGCAGTTGTTAATAAAGAATTGTGTAAAGCCTGCGGAAAGTGCGTTGCAGTTTGTCCTAAGCACTTAATTTCTTTAATTCCTTATGATGCCAAATATGCAGTTGCCTGTTCTAACAAAGAAAAAGGTGTGGTTACAACAAAGCAATGTAAAGTTGGCTGCATAGGATGTGGAATATGCCAAAAGAACTGTCCTAAGGGTGCCGTATCAGTCACTGACTTTAATGCAACAATTGATTATTCTTTATGCGCAAACTGCGGAGTCTGTGCAGAAAAATGTCCTAAGAAATCAATCCTTAATTTAGGATAAAGGGGATAAATGAAATTAGGTAATGATGACTTTGATGAAGTAAATAAGAATAAAACATTTACAGTAGCGGCCATAATTGCTATTTCTTCAATAGTGCTCATTGTTTTTGCCGTTTTGCTTGCAAATAAAAACACTATCAAAAGGCGCTACAAAGAAACGGATGTGGCTAAGAAAGTTACTTCCGTTCAGGATGCCTTTACTATAAGCGAAAAGGAAGAAGACGCTACATCGGTATTTAAAAGCGATTCTAATTTAACCGCATCTGACCTTGACTTTTACGACCTTTATAAAGAGGATGAGGAAGAAGAAGCCTCTGAAGAAGAAAGCAAAAAAGATGAAGTAAAGGATGATAAAAAAGAAGAGGATTATTCAAAAGACGGTCATCATACATTAGTTGTAAACCCGGACGGAACATTTGACTGGGTTACAATAAGCCCCAATCTTACAAAGCATGATTATGACTTTGAAAACCTTGTTAATTCATCCGGTAAAATGAAATATTTTGTAAACAACAAACCGGCCAGTACATGGGGAGTTGATATTTCAAAAGACCAGGATTACGTAGATTTTAATAAGCTTAAAAAAGCCGGTGTTGACTTTGTAATGATAAGAGTTGGCGCAAGAGGTTATCAAAGCGGCCAGATTTCAATCGATGACTATTATGCCGATAATATTAAACGTGCTAACGACGCAGGGCTTTATGTGGGACTTTACTTTATATCTTCAGCAACAACCGAGCTTGAAGCCATTGAAGAAGCAAATAAAGTAATTGAAATGATAGGAGACTTTAGAGTAACTTATCCGGTAGCCTATGTAATGAAGCATAACGGAAGCGACACTGCACGTTACGATGCTTTGTCTAAAAACGATAAGACCATAGTTGCCAGAGCGTTTTTAAATACAATAAAAGAAGCCAACCTTATTCCAATGGTTTATGGAGATAAAGAATGGCTTATTAAAGAAATTGATTTGTCTAAACTTATAAGCGAGTTTGATATGTGGCTTTCTCAGCCTAATGAAGAAACTCCCGATTATCCCTATAAGTTTGCCATGTGGCAATACGAGGATCTGGGTACGGTAGACGGAATATCAGGATACGTAAATTTTGATATAAGCTTTATTGATTATTCACTTAAGTGATGGCTTTAAGTTTATGATTCTATCCGATATTTTTAACCTTGAATATATTTCCGCATATTCTTTATTGGATAAATCTTCAACATAATTTTGAAAGAACTCTTTATCAAATCCGTTTTTTGTAAGAGTATCAGCCGCCTTGTTATATGCAATGGCGGCTTCTTTTTCGGTTTGATATACGCCGATTACATAGTTGCTTTTAACGTGGATTGTAGCTTTATATTTTTTCTTTAGTTTCTTTTCTATTTCGGTTACACCGTAAAAGTGATTTATTATCTTTAAATTCTCACGTCTAAAATCAAGTGAATCGGAGTTCACAAATACAAAGTCTCTTCCCTCAACGGAGAAGCTTCTTATGCCGAATCTTTCTTTTATGGAAGTCTGCATACCGTATTCAGCAACAAAATAATGATTGCCTCTGCACATGATTTTATGCTGAGAAAAATAAAACAAATCATCCATATCAAATTTCAATTCTTCAAAAGGAGAATAGAAGTAGCTAAAATCTCTTCTTCGAATGTAGATTGGATTACTGAAATATAAATGATTGTCCCTTAAATTAATTAAAGACACGTATTTATCGTATTTTAAAGGGGATGATTCCTGATAATTAAGGCAAGAATAGGAGGTATCCTCCATGATTTTTTTTGCAAGAGAATAAGCGGCCGAGGCTTGAATTTCGGACGTATAGCTTCCAAGACTTATATGCTTTTTGTCTATCGTAATAGAAGCTCGGTAATTTAGCTCACCGTTCTTCTTTTTGTCAATATATACTCCCGGTAACATATAGTTTCTCCTACATAATAAAGTTATCATAATTTGAGTTTATCCTCAATCATTATGTTGTTTTTCGCTTTAACCTATTGAACTATAAAGGATTTTAAGTTATCTTAAAAAGAGTAATTTGATAATAAAGGAGATTTCGTATGTTTTATACAAGTACAAGAGACAATTCAATCAAATTGGCGGCCTCTCAGGCTATTTTAAAAGGCTTGTCTGATGACGGCGGATTGTTTGTTCCAAGTGAATTCCCCAAACTTTCAAAATCATTAAAAGAGATAAGCGAGCTTGACTACAAAGAAACCGCTTATATTGTGATGAAAGACTTTTTAAATGATTTTACCGAGGATGAGCTTAAATCTTGCATTGAAAAAGCATATGATTCTAAATTCGATACAGAGGAGATCGCGCCCTTAACAGAAGCGGAAGGTGTTTATTATCTTGAGCTTTTCCATGGAAAGACCATCGCTTTTAAAGATATGGCTTTATCGATTCTTCCTCATCTTATGACTACATCAGCAAAGAAAAACAATTCAGATAAAGAAATCGTCATTCTTACGGCTACAAGCGGTGATACCGGAAAGGCTGCCATGGCAGGATTTGCGGATGTTCCCGGCACAAGAATAATCGTCTTTTATCCTAAGGGCGGTGTATCTAAAGTTCAGGAACTTCAGATGCTTACTCAGTGCGGTAAAAACGTTAAGGTTGTGGGTGTTAAAGGTAACTTTGACGATTGTCAGTCAAAGGTTAAAGAGCTTTTCTCGGATGTTTCTTTAAAAGAAGAAATGGCAAAGAAAGGTTTTGCTTTTTCAAGTGCCAATTCCATTAACATCGGACGTTTGGTTCCTCAGATCGTTTACTATGTATACGCTTATGCAAAGTTATTAAAAGAAGAGCGCATTAAAGACGGAGATAAGATTAACGTATGTGTACCAACAGGTAACTTTGGTAACATCCTTGCAGCATTTTATGCAAAGCAGATGGGCCTTCCCATTAATAAGTTAATCTGCGCATCTAATGACAATAAAGTACTCTTTGATTTCTTTAAAAGCGGTACTTACGATAAAAATCGTGAATTTATCCTTACAGATTCACCTTCTATGGACATCCTTATTTCTTCAAACCTTGAAAGACTTATTTATCTTTGCGAAGGCTTGGATGATAAAAAGAACAAGGCTTTAATGGATAGCCTTAAGACAACAGGAAAATACTCATTAAACTCTGAATTTTCAAAGATTAAAGATGAGTTTGTCGGAGAATATGCATCATGGGATGATTGCAAAAAGAAAATCCATGACTTATACGAAGATACAGGATATGTTATTGACACACACACCGCAGTTGCGGCAGCTTCTTACGATAAATATGTAAAAGAAACAAATGATAAGACAGTAACGGTTATTGCTTCAACAGCGAGTCCCTTTAAGTTCTCTCGTTCAGTAATGAAAGCTATCGATTCTAAATACGAAAACGAAGAAGATTTTAAGCTTATTGATATCCTTTCAAAGGCTGCAAACGTTGAGATACCGGAAGCAGTTAAAGAGATTCAGACTCTTCCCGTTATTCATGATACTGTTGTAGAAGTTAAAGACATGATAACAGCAGTTAAAGCAAGCATGAATTTATAATTCTTACTACATAGGGGTTACTTCGTGAAAGTAAAAAAACATATTCTTATTGTTGATGACGTTACGACTAATTTAAAATGTGTGGGTGAAATTCTTCGAAATGATTATGCCTTGTCAATGGCAAAATCAGGTGAACAGGCCCTTCAAATGATTGGCAAGGTCAAGCCCGACCTTGTCCTTTTGGACGTTAAAATGCCGGGAATGGATGGCTATGAAACATTTAAAGCCATGAAAGAAAATCCTGATACCGCGGATGTACCTGTCATTTTTTTGACAGCAGATACAGAGAACGGAAGTGAAGTTAAAGGTCTTAAATTAGGAGCAAGTGATTTTATAAGAAAGCCTTACGAGCCTGAAATTATGCTTGGAAGAATCGAGAAGGCTCTTTTGCAGGAAGAAAAGAATAAGGCAATTCGTGATGAGGCATACAAAGATGTGCTTACAGGTCTTTGGAACAGAAAGCACCTTCAGGATGAAATTGATTCTTTAAAGGATTCTGATTCAACAGGTTCTTTTCTTATTTTTGACCTTGATAATTTTAAAGGAATCAATGATAACTACGGTCATGTAGTGGGCGATGCCGCATTGGTTGCCTTTGCAAAGACTTTAAAAAACTTTGTTCATAAAGATGATATTGTTGCAAGAATCGGCGGAGACGAATTTGCCGTTTTTCTTAGAAACAGCTATGGAAAAGAGCTTCTTTCCGACAGAATTGAAAATCTTATTTTAGAAGTTGAACATGAAATAAAAGTTGTTAAAGAAGACGATTCCTACAGTTCTGTATCAATCGGCATTTCGGCTTTCCCTTTTGACGGTAAAAGCTTTATAGAGTTATATAATAATGCTGATAAGGCTCTTTACTACGTAAAGCAAAACGGTAAGTCAGGTTATCATTTTTATAATCCTTCCGAAAAATATTCTTTTACAGAGGAAGAAAACAAAGATGTTATTGATTTATTTCAATTAAAGAAATATATCGAAGAAGAAGATTTATCCGACGGGCCTTTTAAGGTTGAATATAACAGCTTTAAAAGCATATACAGATTTTTAAAAAGATATGTCATGAGGACCAATTCAAAGATCCAGATTCTTTTGTTTTCATTAAAGGATCTTTCAATTATTGCATCCGACAATACTGCAGGGCTTAATAAATCCATGATTATTTTGGATGAATGTATTAAAGACTCCCTTCGTAAAAACGACGTATCAACAAGATATACAAATACTCAGTTTTTGGTTATCTTAATGGATGTTGATGAAGATAAGCGTAAGAATGTTGTTGACAGAATTATGGATAACTGGAATGAAAACAACAACAATCCCAATGTGTTGTTAAAGTACGACATTGAAGAACTTAAGGCGGAGGGTTAATTCCTAATGGATATAATTACATTGTTTCTTTTCGGAAGCGGAATATATTTGATTTTTATAAACATTAAAATGAAGAAAACAGGTGAAATCCCAAAGGCGCTTGTAAGCTCAAAGATAAAGCTTGAAAGAGCAAAAGATATTCCCGGATTCATAAATTACATGTTTGTAAGAGGCATTATTTTTGGATGCATTATTTCTGCATTCAGTGCCATCACTATTATTAAAGATTATATGGCAATAGATTCTACTGTATTGTTTGTAATGCAGATAATAGAGTTTGTTGCTATAATATATTACATGGTTGTGGCATCCAAGGCTGCGACTAAGTATTTATTTTAAAGTTTATCGGAGGTTAGGTTAGAATGACAAATCAGGAATTATACGCACATGTCGATCACACCCAATTGAAGGCATTTGCCACCTGGCAGGATATTGTTACACTTTGCGATGAAGCAGTTAAATATAAGACTGCATCTGTTTGTGTACCCCCTTGCTACATTAAGAGAATTCATGACAAATACGGTGATGCTGTAAATATTTGTACCGTTATCGGATTCCCTTTGGGCTACAGTGTTACCGCAGCTAAAGTTGTGGAAGCCAAAGAAGCCATTAAGGATGGTGCTTCGGAAGTTGATATGGTTATTAATATCAATGATGCAAAGAACGGCGATTTTGACAAGATTGAAGAAGAAATCAAAGAAATTAAGGCAGCATGCGGAGATAAGATTTTAAAAGTTATTATCGAAACCTGTTATTTAACCGACGAAGAAAAGGTTAAATTATGTGGCTGTGTAACAAGAGCTAAGGCTGATTATATCAAGACATCCACAGGATTTGGCACAAACGGCGCAACATACGAAGATGTTGCTTTATTTGCCAAAAACGTTGGTAAAGATGTAAAGATTAAAGCTGCAGGCGGCATCCGTACAAGAGAAGATATGGAAGAATTCTTGAGACTTGGCGCAGACAGACTCGGCACCTCAAGCGCTATTTCTATTTTGGAGGCTAAATAATAATGGGAAACATCATTGCACAAAGATTAGTTGAATTACGTGATGCAATGCAAAAGAAGAATATTGATTGGTATTTTTGCACCAGCGACGATTATCACACATCGGAGTATGTGGCAGATTACTTCAAAATTAGAGAGCATTACACCGGTTTTACCGGTGAAAATGCTTTTCTTTTGCTTAATAAAGAGAATGCATACATGTGGGCGGATGGAAGATTCTTCATCCAGGCTGAAGATGAACTTAAAGGAACAGGAGTAACACTCATGAAAATGGGAGAGCCCGGAGTTCCTACAGTAAGCGAGAAGATAAGAGAAAGCGTTAAAGAAGGAGAGACTCTTTCTTTTGACGGACGTATGGTTTCGACTGCTTTAGGTAAGAAAATAAAGGATATTCTTACTGACAACAAAGCAAAAATGGTTTATGAAGACGATTTTGCCGGAGAACTTTGGAAGGATAGACCTTCGCTTCCTACAAGCCGTTTGATGGTTTTATCTGATGATGTGACAGGTGAAAGTATTGATTCTAAGCTTAAAAGAATCAGAGAAAAGATGGAAGAAAACAAGGCATCATACAATTTTGTAGCATGCCTTGACGATATAGCATGGATTACAAACATTCGCGGTAATGATATTGAATGTAATCCCGTTTTCCTTTCATACATGCTTATCACTAAGCGCGAAGCCTTCCTCTTTATGCAGAAAGAAGAAGTAAGCAGTGAAATCAAAGAGTATTTAACTGATAAAAACGTTAAGATAGTAGACTACGACAGAGTGCTTTCTTTCCTTCAAGAATACGATTTTGAAGGCTCTGTTTTACTTGATACATCAGGCGTTAATTACTCATGTTATAAAATAATATCTGAGAAAACAAAAATCGTTGATAAAATGAATCCTTCTAAACTTATGAAGGCCATTAAGAATTCAACGGAAATAAAAAGATTAAGAGAAGCTTATATCGAAGACTCGGTTTGTGTCAGCAAGTTTGCTTACTGGCTTAAAAAGAATGTGGGCAAAATTGAGATTACGGAAGTAAGCGCTGCCGAGTATATTGATAACTTAAGAAGCAAGGTAAGCGATTATATTGAATTATCCTTCCCTACAATCAGCGGATACGGCCCCAATGCTGCAATGATGCATTATAGTGCGACCCCCGAAAACCACGCTGTTGTAAAGCCTGAAGGAATGCTCCTTGTGGATTCGGGCGGCCAGTACTTAAGAGGTACAACAGATGTTACAAGAACATTTGCCTGCGGACCTGTAACCGATGAAATGAAGCTTCACTATTCAAAAACCGCAGCCGGAATGCTTGCTTTGGCTGATGCAAAGTTTTTGTACGGATGTACCGGAAGAAACGTTGATATTCTTTCAAGACTTCCTTTATGGCAGCTTGGAATCGATTATAAGTGCGGAACAGGCCACGGTGTCGGATATATATTAAATGTACACGAAGGCCCTCACGGCATCAGATGGAAGTATGTTGAAGGCGCAAAAGAAGCTGTCCTTGAAGAAGGCATGATTATGAGTGACGAACCCGGTGTTTACATCGAGGGAAGCCACGGAATCAGAATTGAAAATGTCATTATTTGCTTAAAGGATGTAAACAATTCCGACGGTCAGTTTATGAAGTTTGAACACTTGACATTTACTCCTCTTGATAAGGACTTAATCGATACAAAATACCTTACAAAAGAAGATATTGACAGAATTAACGCTTACCATAAGGCAGTATTTGAAAAAACAGCTTCTTACTTTGAAGGCGAAGAACTTGACTGGCTAAAAGAAGCAACAGCTCCTATAAAATAATATTTTTTAGAGGATTTTTATTGATTTTGCACGCTTCTTTATTTATAATATTGGGCGTATGAAATAAAGAACATATAAATTTTTATATAAGGAGATTAATTATGGCAAAGATCGATTTAACCCAGTACGGTATTACCGGTACTACAGAGATCGTTTACAACCCTTCTTACGAATTGCTTTTCGAAGAAGAAACAAAGGCCGGACTTCAGGGCTTTGAGGTTGGTAAGGTAACTGAACTTGACACAGTAAATGTTATGACAGGTATCTACACCGGACGTTCTCCCAAAGACAAATACATCGTTATGGATGAAAACTCTAAGGACACTGTATGGTGGACAACAGAAGAGTACAAGAACGATAACCATCCCATGAGCAAGGAAGTTTGGGAAACAGTTAAGTCACTTGCAAAGAAAGAACTTTCAAACAAGAGACTTTTCGTAGTTGATGCTTTCTGTGGTGCAAACGCTGATACTCGTATGGCAGTTCGTTTCATCATGGAAGTTGCTTGGCAGGCTCACTTCGTTAAGAACATGTTCATCGTTCCCACAGCAGAAGAAGAAGCTAACTTCAAGCCTGACTTCACTGTTTACACAGCATCAAAGGCTAAGGTTGAAAACTTCAAGGAACTCGGTCTTAACTCCGAAACTTGTGTAGCATTTAACATCACATCCAAGGAACAGGTTATTCTTAACACCTGGTACGGCGGAGAAATGAAGAAGGGTATGTTCTCAATGATGAACTACTTCCTTCCTCTTAAGGGCATTGCTTCAATGCACTGTTCAGCAAACACCGATATGGAAGGTAAGAACACAGCAATCTTCTTCGGTCTTTCAGGAACAGGTAAGACAACTCTTTCAACAGATCCTAAGCGTCTCCTTATCGGTGATGACGAACACGGTTGGGATGACAACGGCGTATTCAACCTTGAAGGTGGTTGCTATGCTAAGGTTATCGGCCTTGATAAAGAACATGAACCTGATATCTACGGCGCAATCAAGAGAAACGCACTTCTTGAAAACGTTACTGTAGATGCAGCAGGAAAGATTGATTTCGATGATAAGAGCGTTACAGAAAACACTCGTGTATCTTATCCTATCGATCACATTAAGAACATTGTTAAGAAAGTTAACGGAAAGTCTTCAGGTCCTGAAGCTAAGAGCGTTATCTTCCTTTCAGCTGATGCATTCGGAGTACTTCCTCCTGTATCAATTCTTACACCTGAACAGACACAGTACTACTTCTTAAGCGGTTTCACAGCTAAGCTTGCAGGTACAGAACGTGGTATCACAGAGCCCACACCTACATTCTCAGCATGCTTCGGACAGGCATTCCTTGAGTTACATCCTACAAAGTACGGTGAAGAACTCGTTAAGAAGATGAAGAAGTCAGGCGCTAAGGCTTACCTTGTTAACACAGGTTGGAACGGAACAGGAAAGAGAATTTCTATCCCTGATACAAGAGGTATCATCGATGCTATTCTTGACGGTTCAATCAACAACGCTCCTACAAAGAAGATTCCTTACTTTGATTTCGAAGTTCCTACAGAACTTAAGGGCGTTAACACAGGAATTCTTGATCCCAGAGATACATATGCTAATGCTTCCGAATGGGAAACAAAGGCTAAGGATCTTGCAGAAAGATTCATCAAGAACTTCAAGAAGTATGAGACCAACGAAGCAGGTAAGGCACTTGTTAAGGCTGGCCCTCAGCTCTAATTCTTAATTAGATTCATTAAAGACCGAAAGCAATTTGCTTTCGGTCTTTTTTTATTATAAAATAGCGATATATATAATTTTGAGAGCGAGAAACTAATGGAGAAAAACTATAGATTATCTATTGCCTACGATGGAACAAGATATTATGGCTGGGAGCATCAGCCCAATACAGAAATGACTATTCAGGGAAAACTAGAAAATGTCTTTGAAAGAATGGTTGGTGCACCTGTTAAGATCATTTGCGCAGGAAGAACCGATGCCGGAGTTCACGCTAAGGCTATGATAGCAAACGTAGTGCTTGATACCAATCTATCTGAAAAAGAGATTCTTGATTACTTAAATACATATCTTCCGGAGGACATATGTGTTAATGAAGTAAAGATAGCTTCAGACAGATTTCATGCCCGCTATAATGCTACAGGTAAAACTTATTGTTATACTTGTTACATCGGCCCCACAAAGCCTGTATTTGACAGAAAATATGTATATGCCCTAGATACGGTTCCGGATATTGAATTAATGAAAAAAGCATCCGAATACTTAATGGGAGAGCACGATTTTGCGGCCTTTTGTTCTAATCCCAGGATGAAAAAGTCGACAGTAAGGCTTGTAGATAAGATATTGATAGAAAAGAAAGGTGACTATCTTACCTTTACATATCACGGAACAGGTTTCTTACAGCATATGGTAAGGATACTTACAGGCACTCTTTTAGAGGTTGGTTTTAAGAAAAGGTCTCCTGAAAACATGCTTACTCTTTTATCAAACAAAGACAGAAAAGAAGCGGGAGAAACGGCTCCTGCATGTGGCCTTTGCCTTGTATGTGTTGATTATTCATAGGAATTATGTTAATATAATCATAACCTGAGGTGTGCGATTCTTAATTTTGAACCTACAGTTACTTTAAACGGGATTCCTATATTCTCATGTAGATGTCAGGCCATCTTGCAATGGAAGGCAGAAGCATGTATGCGGTCACCCACCTAGATTCGTTCTAGGAGTCAAAAAAGAGTCGGCATTTCGGGGCATTTTAAAAAAGCGGCTTTTATGGCTGCTTTTTTAACTTTGGTGAAGAGTATGAAAAGACTATTTAAGATTCTTTCAAACCTTGGTAAACAAATCAGAGAAGATAATATCAGTTCATACGCATCAAGTTGCGCTTTCTTTATATTTTTATCTTTGATCCCTTTAATTATGCTTCTTTTGGCCATATTGCCATATACACCGGCAGACTCGGGCCTACTTTCAGATCTTATTTTAAAAGAATTCCCGGCAGGAACCGGTACAATGCTTTTAGCAGTTTTAGAAGAGGTGCCCAAACGTTCTGCGGGACTTGTTTCTGTAACAGCGATTGCCATGCTTTGGTCTGCGGGAAAAGGAATTAATTCACTTGTCTTAGGCCTTAATGCAATTGACAGAAATGTTGATAGAAGAAATGGTCTAATTGTAAGAATACTGGCTTCTTTGTATACGCTTATTTTTTTAATTGGCATCATAGCATTATTACTTTTGGTGGTATGCGGAAATTTTATAAAGAATCTTTTGTTTGATCATTTCCCAAATCTATCAAATGTATTTAATGTTCTTGTAAATTTCAGGTCACTTATATCAATTGTTTTAATGACTGTTATTGTGTGCTTATGCTATGCTCTTTTACCCTGTAAAAGGCATAAATTCAGAGAGGTATTTCCGGGAGCTTTTGTTTCATCTTTGGCATGGACCGGTTTTTCATACCTGTTTTCTTTTTATGTAGACAGATTTAATGCCTTTAGCATATACGGAAACTTTACAACAATCATAATTTTGCTTGTGTGGCTATACTTTGATATGTTCATTCTTTTCTTGGGACATAATTTAAACAGATATTTTAGACCTGTGATTTTAGCCTTTCACGAAGATAAAAATTTAAAGAGTATAAAGGGACAGTTAGAGAGCTTAGAAGAAGATTAGTATTGATAAATTAAGGCCTTCAGTGTATTCTAATTAAGGCATAAAATGTAATTAATTTTAAATAAATATAAAGATAGGAGTTAGTTTATGGAAAGAAAAAATGTGTGGGAAAGCTATTCCACAAAACAGATTCGTGAATGTGACCTTTTTAATAAGGAATACCGTGATTTCCTTGATAACGCTAAGACAGAAAGAGAAGCTGTAAATGTTATCGTTAATTTGGCTGAAAAATCAGGATACGTTGAGTTTGAAGAAGCCGCTAAGAAAAAGAAAGGCTTAAAGAAGGGCGATAAGGTTTACTCTGTTGTGATGAATAAATCAATTGTGCTTTTCAATATTGGTGAAGAACCTTTGGAAAAGGGTATGAATATCCTTGGCGCGCACATTGATTCTCCACGTATTGATATTAAGTCTTATCCTGTATATGAAAACGGCGGTTTTGCTTTCCTTGATACTCACTATTACGGCGGTATCAAGAAATACCAGTGGGTTGCTCAGCCCCTTTCTTTACACGGTGTTGTAATAAAGAAAGACGGAACAACAGTTGAACTCTCAATTGGTGAAGATGAAGACGATCCCGTTTTCTTTGTATCAGACCTTTTAATCCACCTTTCTCAGGAACAGCTTGAAAAGAAGGCTGCAAAGGTTATCGAAGGCGAAGCTTTGGATATTATTGTTGGTAACAAGCCTTTAGTTATCAATAACTCAAAGAAGACAGATAAAGAAGAAAAGAAAGAAAAAGATCCCGTTAAGGCTATGCTTTTAAAGCTTTTAAAGGATGAATACGATGTTGAAGAAGAAGATTTTCTTTCAGCAGAACTTGAAGTGGTTCCTGCAGGCAAGGCAAGAGAAGCAGGCTTTGATAAGAGCATGATTTTAGCTTACGGTCAGGATGACAGATCTTGTGCTTTCACATCTTTATATGCAATGCTTGTTACTCCCAATGTAAAGAGAACAGCTTGCTGTATTTTGACAGATAAAGAAGAAATCGGAAGTGTCGGTGCTACAGGTATGGCATCACAGTCCTTTGAAAATATCATTGCAGAAATGGTTAATCTTGAAGGTGATTACAGCGAATTAAAGGTTAGAAGATGCCTTTCAAATTCAACAATGCTTTCTTCAGACGTATCAGCTGCTTACGATCCTTCTTATGATTCAGCATTTGAAAAGAAGAATGCCGCATTCATGGGACAGGGTATGGTATTTAATAAGTTTACAGGCTCCAGAGGTAAGTCTGGCTCAAACGATGCAAACGCAGAATACATCGGATACATCAGAAAGATTATGGATGATGCAAAGGTTATTTATCAGTTTGCAGAGCTTGGAAGAGTGGACCTTGGCGGTGGCGGCACAATCGCTTACCTTATGGCTAAGTATGGCATGAACGTTATCGATGCAGGTATTCCCGTACTTAACATGCATGCACCTTACGAATGCACAAGCAAAGCTGACGTATTTGAAACAATGAGAGGCTATATGGCATTTCTTAACGCACCCGGAATGTAATTTTTGATATGGAACAGATTTTAAAATCAGATTATTATTACGATCTTCCCGAAAGATTGATTGCTCAGGACCCTTTGCTTAAAAGGTCCGATTCAAGACTTATGGTGCTTGATAAAAAGACAGGGGAGATGGAACATAAGCATTTTTACGATATTAAACAATACCTTAAGCCCGGAGATTGCCTTGTGCTTAACAACACTAAGGTTATCCCCGCCCGCTTAATGGGCACAAGAAAAGATACAGGCGCCGTTATCGAAGTCCTTTTATTAAAGAGACGTGATGCGGATACCTGGGAAACCTTGGTTAAGCCGGGTAAAAAGGCAAGAATAGGTCAGATAATTGAATTTGGAAACGGTTTGCTTACGGCTGAAGTTATAGGTATAGAAGACGAAGGAAACAGAATCATTAAGTTTAACTATGAAGGCATTTTTGAAGAAATCCTTGATAAGCTTGGCGAAATGCCCCTTCCACCTTATATCACTCATAAGCTTCAAGACAGAAATCGCTATCAGACAGTATATGCAAAGTATGAAGGCTCCGCTGCGGCACCTACCGCAGGGCTTCATTTTACAAATGAGCTTCTCGATGAAATAAGAGAGATGGGGGTTAAAACTGTTTTTGTTACCTTACACGTTGGTCTTGGAACCTTTAGGCCTGTAAAGGAAGAAAACATTTTAAACCATCATATGCACTCAGAGTTTTATCAGGTAACAAAAGAAGCTGCAGATGAAATAAACGCCACAAAGAAAGCGGGCGGAAGGGTAATCTGTGTCGGCACCACAAGCTGCAGAACAATAGAGAGTGCTTCCGATGAAAACGGAATTGTAAGAGCAGGCTCTGATAATACCGAGATTTTTATTTATCCCGGATACAAGTTTAAAGTGCTTGATTGCCTTATTACAAATTTCCATCTTCCGGAATCTACTTTGATTATGCTTGTTGCCGCACTTACAGGAAGAGAAAACATTCTCAACGCTTATAAAACTGCTGTTTCTATGGATTATCGTTTCTTTAGCTTTGGGGATGCAATGTTTATTCACTAAGCTTTTGACTATCATCTTTCTATTTACAGAAATATTTTTATTGGATAAAATAAATTTAGAGTTTTCTTGTAATAGTGGAGGGTTAATATGGAAGAAAAGAGAAAAAGCAAGCGTACAGAGCTTCTTTCGAAAATTATATTAAAAAGATTGGACGGCTCAAGAGTTGAGGAAGCTTCCATTGATGTTACCGATGTTTCCAAAACAGGTGTCGGATTCATCTCAAAGAAGGCTCTTTCAATCGGCGGAGTTTATGAAGCTTATCTTACAATCTGGACAAAAGAAGTGTTACATGCTTTTGTTGAAATAGTAAGAATTGAAAAGTGCGATGAGGGTTATGCGTATGGTGCAATCTTTATCGGAATGCCTGAAATGGATGCAGCCAGAATCGAAACATATCAGACTGTAGAAGACCAGACGGCAGAATAATATAAGCTTAATTAAGAGACTGCAAATGCAGTCTCTTTTTTGTGTTCTTAAAAGACTTTTGATTGACAATTTAACAACTTTTTTGACAAACTGCTGACTTGCGTGTAAATATAAATATTTTTGACACACTTTTGCACAATTTGCTTGTAAACTTCCAATGTGTCTTGTAAAATATATACATGAGCTTTGATTTTTCAATGAATTCTTTGGAAGATTTGAACAATCAAGCTCAAACGACTTACATTGGAGGAATAGGCTATGAATGTTTACACAACGGACAAAATCAGAAATGTCGTTTTGCTGGGACATGGTGGTTGTGGAAAGACGAGTCTTGCCGAAGCTATGGCATATCTCGCAGGTCTCACATCCAGAATGGGCAAGGTAGAAGACAAGAACACTTTGAGTGACTTCGGAAAAGAAGAACAGAAAAGACAGTTTTCAATTAATACCTCTCTTATAGCTCTTGAATGGGAAGGCGTTAAAATTAACTTGCTTGATACTCCCGGATACTTTGATTTTGTCGGTGAAGTTGAAGAAGCTGTTGCGGCTGCCGATGCTGCTATTATAGTAGTTTCCGGTAAATCCGGTTTTGAAGTAGGTACAGAAAAAGCATGGGATCTTTGCGAAAAGCATAAACTTCCCAGATTTGTATTTGTTACCGATATGGATGTCGACAATGCATCATTTAAAAATGTACTTGAAACAATGACAGAGAAGTACGGAAAGAGAATGGCTCCTTTCCACTTACCTATCAGAGAAAACGAAAAGCTTATTGGATACGTGAACGTTATTTCCGAAACAGGTAACAAATGGCAGGGAAAGGATGCGGTAGAAATTCCCGTTCCCGAGTATTCAAAGGCAAACTTACAGCAATATCGTGATACTTTGATGGAAACGGTTGCTGAAACAAGTGAAGATTTTATGGAAAGATATTTCGCAGGAGAAACCTTCTCTGATGCGGAAATCAGATCTGCACTTCGTACCAACGTTATTGATGGCTCAGTAGTTCCCATGACAATGGGCTCAAGCCTTCTTTGCTACGGTATTTACACACTTTTAGACGATATCGTTAAATATCTTCCTTCTCCCGAGAACTGTAAGATTGCAGGCGTGAGCATGAAGAATAATGATATCTTTGAAGCTAACTACGATTTCTCAAAGGCTAAATCAGCATTTATATTTAAGACAATCGTAGATCCCTTCATCGGAAAGTATTCCCTTATAAAGGTTTGCTCCGGTGTATTTAAAGCCGATGACTCCATTTATAACTTAGATAAAGACATTGAAGAAAAGGTTTCAAAATTATATACCATGCAGGGCGGTAAGGCTGTTGAAGTACCTGAACTTCATGCGGGTGACTTAGGCGCCATAGCAAAACTTACGGGAGCAAGAACCGGAAATTCCCTTTCCACAAAGGCTAACCCCATTAAGTATGGTATGTTTGAAATCTCAAAGCCTTATACTTACATGAGATATCGCCCTGTTAATAAGCAGGATGTTGATAAGATAAGTCAGGCTCTTCAAAAGATGATGCACGAAGACTTAACCTTAAAGAATGTAAATGACTCAGATAACGGCCAGACACTTCTTTACGGCATGGGCGATATGCACCTTGATATCGTTACATCAATACTTAAAAACGAATATAAGGTTGAAATCACTCTTGAAAAGCCGAAGGTAGCCTTCAGAGAAACCATTAAGAAAAAATCCGATGTTGAATACAAATACAAAAAGCAGTCAGGCGGTCATGGTCAGTACGGTCACGTTAAGATGCGTTTCTCACCTGCTGATGACATTACCGTTCCTTACGTATTTGAAGAAGAAGTTGTGGGCGGTGCAGTTCCCAAGAACTACTTCCCGGCAGTAGAAAAAGGATTACAGGAATCTGTATTAAGAGGACCTTTGGCAGCTTATCCTGTTGTGGGCGTTAAAGCAGTTTTGTATGATGGTTCTTATCACCCTGTAGATTCTTCTGAAATGGCATTTAAGGTTGCTACAGCTCAGGCATTCAAGAAAGGCTTCATGGAAGCAGGCCCCATTTTACTTGAGCCTATCGTAAGCTTAAAGGTAAATGTTCCTGATTCTTACACAGGTGATGTAATGGGTGACTTAAACAAGAGACGAGGCAGAGTGCTTGGCATGACACCTGTTGCAGGAGGAAGACAGATTATTGAAGCATCCGTTCCTATGATGAGCTTGTTTGGCTATTGTACAGATCTTCGCTCAATGACCGGAGGACGCGGTGAATATGAATATGAATTTGACCGCTACGAACAGGCACCCAGTGATATTCAGGATGCACAGGTTAAAGAAAGAGCAAGCAAAGTTGCTGAAAGTAACATCGATGCTTAATTTGTAGACCAACATTTCGACTGCTCCTATTATAGGGGCAGTCGATTTATCTTTCTTTTAATTTTTTGTAAATTATCCTGCAATAGAATTAAATGAAATTGGAGGAGAGATATGACATTAGAACAGAAAACTAAACTTGAATCTTTAGGAGTAGATCTTGAAGAAACCTTAGAGCGATTTGTTGATAACGAAGAGCTTTATTTAAGGTGCTTAGGAAAACTTCTTCAGGATAAAAACTATAATGGAATGTTTGAAGCTATTGATTCAAAAGACCCTTCGGCAGCATTTGACGCGGCACATGCACTTAAAGGTGTAACCGCAAATCTTGGGCTCAATCGTTTATATCTTGAAATGAAAGAAATAACGGAAGTATTCAGAGCCGGAAGCCTTGATTATGATTCGGGAAATATGGAGCGAATCAAAAAGGATTACGAGGAAGTTGTTGATACAATCAAAGCTTTATAAAAAACACCCTGCGGGGTGTTTTTTATTGCTTTAAAATAAAAGAGCTTCACAACATATAGTTTTTTCTATTGTAAATTTTTCAATATATAGTAAAATAAAGATGATATTAAATAAAATTAGGTGGACTATATTCAAATGATGTTTGTAAACGGTGAGGCATTCAGTAATAAAACTGAATATGAAAAGGCCTTGCTTGATAAAGATGTTATAGATGAGATAAAAGCGCAATACGATTTATCTACTATAGACGGCATCAAGGGGGCATATACAGAGCTTCAGGCCGTCACGTTCAGAACTGTTGTGGGCGATAAGTTCGATGACGAAGTTTTTGATTTATATACGAAAGTTAAAAACGGCGAGTTTAAAGAGAATAAATCTACTTCGATAGCTAAAACAAAGAGTAAAAAAGCGGTATCTAAAACCGTTAAAGATAAACCTTCGGGTAAAGCTTCAAATACAAAGAAGACCTCCAAAGGGCTTCCGGAATACGATAATCGTTTTAAGACTGAAATTGAAAATGAGCTTAAAAAACAGAATAGATTAAGACGTTTTGCAATTGCTTTACTACTTGTTGTAGGCCTTGGTTCCATCGGTTATTACATAAAATATTACTCCGATGCCATGAAACTTCAAAAAAATTCAGAAAATTGGAGTGAACTTAAAGACGAAAATTATTCGCAGATTCTAAAGGATGTTAAGCCTGTAGTAAATAAAAAGTATGACGAAGAAATTGTTATACCTGACATTCTTGATGAGTATGTTGCGCTATATAACAAAAATAAAAGCCTAATAGGATGGATAAAAATAGCCGATACTATAATTGATTATCCTGTTATGCAAACTAAAGACAATGAATACTACCTAAAGCACAATTTTGATCAGAAAAAAGATGACAATGGTTGCATCTTTTTGGATTGCAATTGTGATGTTTTGCTGGGAAACGATAACTGGATATTGTATGGGCATCATATGAACAACGGCAAGATGTTTTCTTCCCTCATTAAATATGCCAATGAAGATTATTACAAAGAGCATAAGATAATCGAATTTGACACCATTTATGAAAAGGGAAGGTATGAAGTTATGTATGCCTTTCGTTCAAGAATCTACACAGCTGACGATGTCAGATTTAAATACTATCAATTTATAGACGCTTCTTCCTACGAAGAGTTTGAGTCTTACATGGAAGAAATGGCCGACATGTCTTTGATAGACACCGGTGTAACAGCAGAATACGGAGATAAGCTTTTAACACTTTCGACCTGTGATTATCAGGAAGAAAATGGAAGATTTGTTGTAGTCGCAAAAAGAATCGACTGAGCGTAAGTCAAAGGAGAAAAAAATGGGAGTATTGAAGACTAAAAAGAAATTACCCAGGAGAGTAAAGAAAACCATAAGGAGAACTGTTTCGGCTCTTTGCATGGTAAGCGCAATTATCGTTGCGCTGGTTCCCGCAAAACCTACCGAAGGTTATACTCAAATACCTGCCGCTCAAATCACCGCATTGGAATATGCCTATGGGGTTAGTGATGATGGGTCGGATGATATTACATTAAATCTTGGCGGAGCTGATTTAGGAAAGTATAAACCGACTAATACACTTTCTCCTTCTCAAGTTTATAGAACATATTCTACTCGTCGTAATCCTGAAGGAAAGTATGAATACAGTTGGCAGTTTCTTGCGTATGATCAGACTTATCAAGGATCTACTCAGGGTGTAATTTGTGCATATAACTCGACTTATACGGTTGATTTGTTGGAAGTTAATGCTTATTTACCGATTGAGTATGTAACTGTAACTGAGGCTGAATACAAAGAATTCTATGATGCCTTTGATGCAGGTAAGGCAGCAAATGCGAGTGAAATAACTGTAGGCGGTTATACATATAAGAATCGATATACAATGAACTCGTTTGCAAACTCTATAGTTGATGGAAGTGACGAGTATTTTATCAAGAAGTATTTCCCTGTTAATTATGAAAACTATAAACAGGATTATTTGGCATGGCAGGATAAAGTAAGTCAATATGAGGAGTATGAGAGATGGGTAACAAATGGTTCGAATGGTAATCCTCCGAATAATCAGCAAACACATCCCGGTCCGATTGAACCACTTGTGGTTTATGTAAGCGACCTCCCGACCAATAATGATAATCAGCCTAAACGTACATATTTCTGTGAAGTTAATAAGAATTATAATAATTCTACTTTGAACTTAAAGGGTTATGAACTTCAATATGCCTATGACTTTACTGTTCCCGATCCCGGCCCTGGTTTGGCAACACCTGGAATTTATCTGGCAAAAGGAGAGCCTAATGAAGGCTTTTTGACCGGTAATTCTTCTCCTAATGATACCTTAGGTTTTTATGTCAAAGGTAACAGAAAGATCTTGGCTATAGGTGATCAAGCGTTCAAAGATGTTAATGGTGTAGAAAGAATGCGCTTATCAGGTGATATTGCGCTTATCGGTGATGAGGCATTTGAAAATTCATTCATTAGAGAGATTGAGTTCTCAAACATTTCCCAGATTGGTAACAGAGCTTTTAAAAATTGTACCAAGCTTGCAAATATAGCATTCGGATCTAAAACCAGTGTTATTGGAACAGAAGCCTTTCAAGGTTGTGGTGCCCTTGGCAGCCTGGAGTTTCCTAACACTATACAGAAAATAGGTCCCGGCGCATTTGCGGAATGTGATCATTTAAGACGACTTGATTTATCTCAGGTTGCACAACCAAATGCAGAAATCGCAGGATTTGCATTTTTTAACAGTATTGCTTTGGATTCAGCATCTTTCTCTGATTCAATAACGATAATAGGAGATGCTTGTTTTGCATGTAAACGAGGAGCTACAGGTGGATGGGCCGATGTAAAGTTACCGGATAATCTGTCCACATTTGGTGATTTTATGTTTGCAGGTCGTGGAAATATGGTTTCCTTGACCATGCCTACCAACTATGGACGTAATCAGTCACCGGCTGCTCCAATTCCTGAGCATTTAGTATGGAATTGCGTTAACTTAGGGGTATTAGAATTCCCCGATGACGGAATGGGTTCAGCAGGATATGTTGACTTTAAATTGAAGCCAACCATTTTCTCAACTATAACCAATCCTAATTTCTTTGTAAAAGGCCCTGAGAAGAATGCGGCAAACGGAACAGCTTCGCCCAGAATAAGTACATGGGGTAAGCTTAGTAATGGTACTGATCTTAGTGCCGGAGCAAGACAGGTTCCTTATGTTTATATGTCCGGTGGAAAAGAGCATTTTGAAATAAGTGATGGAACATACATCCTTGTTGTAGATGATAATGGTACCCTTCAGTCAGTACAATTTGATCCGTCCATGACTCCTACAGATATTGTTATGAGAATTCCTGAAACTGTTGGAGAAACAAAAGTAAATGCCATAGCATCTAATTGCTTTAATAATGATACCTTAAGGGATCATATGACTGAACTTATAATCGCAGATAACACAATTACTGAGATTGCTCCCAGCGCTTTTAAAGACTATAAAAAACTTAAGACTGTAGAAATAGGTAATTCTGTTACCAAAATTGGGGCTTCTGCATTCCAGGGATGTAATAAGATTGAAAAGATTTCATTTGCAACCCCTGCAGGTGGTTACTCATCATTTCCTCGTGAAAATATAGGAGAGAATGCTTTTAGTACCGGAGCCGACAAACTTATTATTCAGGGTGATATCGATGAAAGCTATGGTCCTTTTGTGTGGGCAACGGATGTAGAGAATTACGTTAATCCTAAAGAGGGTGTCAGAGTATGTTATCAAACAGGATATCCTACATATCAAACTGTTATTGTTGATAACAGAAATGGATTGGCAACTTTGGTTGATTATCTTCATTATGATCAGATTAATACAATAACCAATACTGCTAACTCAAAAGTAACGGTAAGTGATTCTGATTTAGGCTTGATAGAATTGGACAATTCACTTACTCATAGATTTGAAATGGTACAAGGCGGTAAAAAAGAGGTACTTGATTCTGTTACGGGAGCAGTGCTTCATTCCTACTCGTTATCGAAGTATGAAGAAGATTTGGTTAAGGCGGCTCTCAATGTTGAGATTCCATCAGGAATCGAATCTATTGATGCCAAGGGATTCCTAACCAATACATCAAAACTTGGCGAAGGAGTAGATAAGAGCACCTCCAATTCTGGTACAGTTTCACAGTACTGTCTTGGATTACCTTATTATACTACGTATAATTTGAACGGATTGTTTAATGGTTATTATGGAGAAGATCTTGGAAGCAATGTAAGGAGAGAGTATCCTCCCGTTAACGGTGAAAGAGATCCCAGAGAGAAAGAGTACGAAGGTAATGACCGTATTATGTCTGTTAAAATGCATACGGTTGAGTATCTTCCCGATAATGCATTCAACAGTTGTGAACAACTTGAAAATGTAGGCCTTGGTAAAAAACTGAAGGATCTAGGAAATGCACCATTTGCAGGCTGTCCTAAACTTACCGGAATATCAAGTGAAACAAACGATTTTGTTTGTGAGAACGGTATTATATACTCAACAAATCCTGATGGAAGTTACACGATTGAAGAAGTATTGTCTTCTCGTGGTTCTTTGGTTGGAGAATCTAATATAGTTGTTAACGAACAAGATTCAAAACTTAAGGATGTATCTAATATTAAACCGGGTGCATTCAGAAACTGTGATACTATTACAGAAATTGATTTAACCGGAGCTACACAGTTAAAAGAAATTCCTGATGAATGCTTCATGGATTGTGACCAATTGAATCAGGTTATTCTTCCCGACAATATTGCGGCTGTAGGACATAACGCTTTTGCAGGTTGTATGGAAGGTATCAAGGTTGCTGTTTATGCGAAAGAATTTTACTTACCTAATGATGCTTTCGGAACTTTGTCTCCGGCTGATGAATATGACTATGTAAGTAATAAATCTATTATTTCATACAAGGACTCAGCTGCTTATAAGGCAGGTAAAGATATAGACGCCAATGTAAACACTACATTGGATGACAAAGTTAAGGTTAACTTCTTTAATTACGATGGAAAGCCTCTTGGCACAACTGTTTTTGTTGAAAAAGGAAAGAGCGTTCCGCTTGAGAGCATTCCTGATGTTCCCAATCGCCCCGGTTATAAGTTTAACGGATGGAACAGAGACCTTAAGAACATTGACACAGATACGATTGTAATTGCTACATATGTTGCTGATTCAGGTTCAGATGTTAGCGGAAACAACGGAAGCGGTAATGGCTCAGGAAGCGGTTCCGGAAGCGGAAGTGGCTCAGGTGATTCAACAAGTGGAAACAACACTAAGTTTTATACCCTTACTGTAACAAACGGTAACGGTTCGGGATCATATGCAGAAGGCGCTACAGTTATTATTACATGTACCAATCCTCCTGCAGGACAGGTATTTGATAAGTGGGTACCTGCTACAAACGACTTAGGTATTGCAAGCGTAAATGTTGCAGCCACCACACTTAAGATGCCTGCACATGAAGCAAGTGTTACTGCTACATTTAAAAAGGCTTCTCCTTCGAACACATCGGGAAGCGGTTCCGTATCAGGCAATAACAGTAATAACAGCAACAGAAATAAGGGCGGAAATACCATTATCATTTCTAAGTCCGGTATTTCAAATACAGACCTTGCATCAGCGCAGGTTACAGGATCTAGCGATAACTACGTAATCAGAATATCTGAAAGTGCTGCAGCTACAGCAGCTGTAGAAAAGGCTTTGACAAATGAGTACGGAAGCCTTGATGGAATCAGATACAGTGCGATGGATATTTCGCTTTATGATGCAACAGGTACTAACAAAATTACCAATTATTCAGGCTTAAGCGTTACACTTACACTTCCTATTCCTGATGTACTTACTCAGTATGCAGGTAACAATAAGGCTGCAGGTGTTGTAAATGAAAAGCTTGATAAGTTAAGCCCTAAATTTACCACTATTGACGGTGTTCCTTGTATCACATTTACATGTACTCACTTCTCACCTTACACGATTTATGTTGATACAGGTAACCTTACCGCAAACGGTGTATCAGATATAAGCCCTAAGACAGGCGATATTCAGCCTAAGTGGTTCTTGGTGGCAGGTCTTGCGGCACTTAGTATTGCATTATTCTTTGTAAAAGATAAAAGAACTGTAACCGGAAGGGTAGCTTAACGGTAAAAAGATGACAAGAAGAAAATCAAGAAAAATATTTGGCGTAATTTTGATTTTGCTATCACTTATCGTTGCGATGATTCCAACCGGTGAATCAGTAGCGGAAGATGATTCAAAGTCAAAATTGTCAGACTTTCAGCTAAGCGGCACAACATTGATTAGGTATACAGGCACGGCAGAAACCGTGTCTGTTCCTGATTCTGTAAAAGTTATTGCAGATGAAGCATTTGCAAATAATTCATATATGGTAAATCTTAATCTTCCAAAAGACCTTGAGAAGATTTCTTATGCTGCATTTTCGGGCTGCAACAGCCTTAAAAAAGTAGTGATTCCAAATAGGGTAACAGAAATAGGCTCAGCCGCTTTCTGCAATTGCACAAGCTTATCGGATGTTACAATAGGGACTTCTGTGTACAGGCTTGGAAGCGGTGTTTTTACAGGCTGTCCCAATCTATCAACAGTAACCGTTTCGGGAAGCGATTATGTGCCTCCCAAAGATGCTTCAGGCAATGTTATTGAAACTCCAAATACCATATCAGGAACAGATATCCCTATATACAATGATTATTTTGTATGTGTGGACGGAGCAATATACGATAAGAGCAAAGAAACTCTCTACGAAGTATTGCAGGGAGCAAAGAAAAAAAGAAGTGAAAACTCTAAGGACTTAGTGACTGTAACAACATATGACATGCCATCAACTGTTACAAATATCATGCCTTATGCTTTGTATGGATGTAAAAACATTGAGTCCATTAACTTATCACCTAATTTAACAGAAATACCTGCTTTTGCATTTTCATATTGTAACGGACTTACATCTATAAAGATTCCTTATTCTGTTACATCGATTGATGTTAAGGCTTTTGAGTATTGTATAAACTTAGAAAACGTTGAAATTCCTGTTTCAGTAGAATTTATTCATGATACTGCTTTCCATGGTTGCTCTAAGCTTAAGATTAATGCTCCCGAAGGAAGCTATGCTTCAGAGTGGTTTAAAAACTTTGATAACTCCATGGTAAACATTATAGATACCGAAGATAATTCAGGCTTAACCGATGCTTCCGGTAACAAGAATATTGATATTAATTCTCAGAACAGAAAACCTATTGAAGGCTTAATCGGGGAAACAATAATTGCGGGAAGACATGCTTATTTTATCATTGATAACTCAAAGATGACCGTAAAGGGAACTGATAAAGCTGAGCGTGAAAAGGCTGAAGACCTTGAAGCGGTTCTTCAAACAGAGACAAACGGAAAAGGCTTATCATTACCTAAGTTTGCTGTTGTGGATGACCACATTGCGAGCAAAGCCTTTTACGGAGATACAAATCTTAAAGAATATACTATTGATGACAATATAACATCCATAGGTGATTTTGCATTCGCCAGATCTGCCCTTACAAATATAGAGATTCCAAACGGTGTAACTCATATCGGAATGGGGGCTTTCTATCATTGCGATGACTTGGCTACAATCATGGTGCCTTCAAGTGTAGAAGAAATAGAAGCTTATGCTTTTGCAAAAACCAGGATGATGGATAACTGGAAATTGTACGGTAGTTCTGAGTTCCTTATTTTGGGAGACGGAATACTGGTGGCTTATAACGGTACCAACACTTCTGTTACTGTTCCTGAAGGCGTAAAGCAAATCGGGCCTGAATGCTTTAAAGACATAAGCAGACTTATGGAAATATCTTTACCCGACTCTTTGGAAATCATAAGAGAAGGCGCTTTTTATAACTGTAAGAATTTACGAAGTGTAACAGGCGGAAGCAATGTTAAAACGATAGAAGACAGAGCATTCTGGGGCTGCCCTTTAAATACAATCAGAATTACAGATTCTGTAAAAGAAGTTGGCCTTGATGCATATGATTTAGACGGCACATCTTTAAAGGATGAGTATAAGAGCGTTGTGTTTATGGGAAATGAACTCCCTAAGGTTTCTTATACAGATACCACAAGCCGCCTTTCAAATTCCGAATACAGAAGTGATGTATTTTCAGGCGTAAAGGTTGCTATCGTAAACTCAGCGGATGTAAACAGAGTTGACACTGTTTTAGACAGAAATAAGTCAGGTTTCAGCGGTCTTATTTGTGTAATCTCTGTGCCAAACAATGAATACTTTAACGGTACACTTAAGATAATTGATTGCACTCTTACAAAAGAAGAGGCTGAAAACTTTAGTGTGCCCTCAACAATGTATGTATTCGGTAAGGGCTATAATTTCCTTGAAGATGAGCTTGATTCGGTTCTTTCCATGGCTAGAAACGGAGCTTATTTTGAAACAATAAGCGAAGAGGATGTTCCTAAGGTTTCTTTTTCCGGAAATAAGGATACATATACCTTAAATATTGTTAAGAACGATACACCCAATTCTAAGCTTGTGGATGCATATAAGAGAATTTATGCGGATAATGTGCCTGCGAACTTTACAACCTTTGATGTTTCTCTTAAAGAGGATAGCTCAAATGTACTTGTATCTAAGTTAGGCCTTCAATCCGCAAAGGTATCCATAGAGCTTCCTTCAAATGTACCTACATCAAACCTTCATGTTATAAGCATGGACGAAGATGGGCAGCTTGAGGATTTCCCTTATGAAGTGGTTTCTGACGGCTCAAAGTTAAAGGTTAGCTTTGATATTACTCATACCGGAAGTTACGGTCTTTATTCATTTAATTCAACTTCAGTATCAAAATATGCACTTGATGCATCTCCAGATACAGGTGAACTTATGCATCCAAAGTGGTTTTTGATGATTGGCCTTTTGGCTCTTGGCACAATGATGTTGCTCATAAAAGGTAAGGAAGAGCGTGTAACTGTCTGATAAAATTATTTAGTTTTTATTATCACCGGATTTGGCATTAAGCCTGGTCCGGTGATTTTATGCATATTTACTTATTTTTAGTGTATATTCTGCGTTTTTGTGTGGTTATTATACTTGACATTAATTGCATCATTGTATACAATCGTACACAAGATACAATTATCATGGAGGGAAAAGATGTCGCCTAAAAACTCAGACTTATACGCAAATGACGGAATGGACTTTTTTACAAATCGTCCTGTTTCCATGAATGAAAAGAATAATCTATTGCAGATTGAAGAACATATGTATATTCTTAACGACATTGAAAAGCCCAATGTTTTTAGAAATATGTTCCCTTATTCTGAAATTCCAAAGATCCCTTTCAATGACAGAATAGTGCCACACAACATGCCAAAGAATATTTGGATTACTGATACAACTTTCCGTGACGGTCAGCAGTCAAGAGCTCCCTATACAACAGAGCAGATTGTTACAATTTATGATTATTTACATAGACTTGGCGGCCCCAACGGAATGATAAAGGCAAGCGAATTCTTTCTTTATTCAAAGAAGGACAGAGATGCTGTTTATAAGTGTATGGAAAGAGGCTATGAATTCCCTGAAGTAACAAGCTGGATCAGAGCTTCAAAAGAGGACTTTAAGCTTGTTAAGGAAATCGGTATGAAAGAAACCGGTATCCTTGTAAGCTGTTCTGACTATCATATTTTCCTTAAACTTAAGATGACTCGTAAGCAGGCTCTCGATCACTATTTGTCGGTTGTAAGAGATTGCCTTGAAGAGGGCATTGCTGTAAGATGCCATTTGGAAGATATTACCAGAGCAGATATCTACGGATATGTTGTTCCTTTTTGTTTAGAGCTTATGAAGCTTATGGATGAATACAAGATTCCTATTAAGATTAGAGCTTGTGACACAATGGGATACGGTGTAAACTATCCCGGTGCGGTTATTCCAAGATCTGTACCCGGTATTATTTACGCCATCCATACCCATGCAGGTGTGCCTCATGAACTTATCGAATGGCACGGTCATAACGACTTTTATAAGGCTGTTGTTAACTCCACAACCGCTTGGCTTTATGGCTGTTCTGCTGTAAATACTTCACTTTTTGGTATCGGTGAAAGAACCGGTAATACGCCTTTGGAAGCTATGGTATTTGAGTATGCTCAGTTAAAGGGCGACTTAAACGGAATGGACACAACGGTCATTACAGAGCTTGCTGAATACTACGAAAAGGAAATCGGATATCACATCCCTGACAGAACTCCTTTTGTAGGAAAGAACTTTAACGTTACAAGAGCTGGCGTTCATGCAGACGGTTTGCTTAAGAACGAAGAAATCTACAATATTTTTGATACTGATAAATTCTTAAATAGGCCGGCTATCTGTGCTGTTTCAAATACTTCAGGGTTAGCCGGAATCGCTCACTGGATGAACACAAAGTATAAGCTTAAAGGCGATAAATGCATGGATAAAAACTCAGAGCTTGTACATGCTGTTAAAGAATGGGTTGACGAAGAATATGCAAACGGCCGTGTAACCGTTATGACAGACGATGAACTTGATACGGCTATAAAGAAATACACCAAAAAACTTGGATTGGAGAAGATATGGGAAACTACGACTTAAAGCAGGAAGTTACCGATAAGTATTCCTTACGTGGACGTGTTTTCAACAAAATCAGAGAGGATATTCTTTCGGGTAAGTACAAAGAAAACGATGAGCTTAAAGAAATTGCCATCGGAGAAGAACTCGGTGTTTCAAGAACTCCCGTAAGAGAAGCTTTCAGACAGTTAGAGCTTGAAGGCCTGATTCAGATTGTTCCAAATAAAGGTGCATATGTTACAGGTATTTCCATGAATGATGTAAAGGATATTTACATGATTCGCTCTAAACTTGAAGGATTGTGTGCGGCTTGGGCTTGCGAACACATTACGGAAAGTGCTCTTGAAGAAATGGAAGAAAACATTTATCTTGCTAAGTTTCATGCTGAGCGTGGCCATTTTGAACAGATGGCTGAGCTTGATTCAAGATTTCATGAAATTTTATATGAATCATGTAATTCAAAGATGCTTGAGCATTTGCTTAAGGATTTCCATCAATATGTTCAAAGAGTAAGAAAGAAAACGCTTTCTACCACAGAGAGAAGCCTTGCTTCAAATCACGAACACCAGATGATAATGGAAGCCATTAAGGCTAAAAATGTTAAAGAAGCAGAAAAACTTGCCACCATTCATATTCATAACGCATATGACAATATGGTGAAAAATGGTCTTAAGGAGGCTTATTCCAATGAGTAAGATTCAAATGTCCACTCCGATTGTTGAGATGGACGGAGATGAAATGACCAGAATCCTTTGGAAGATGATTAAGGATGAACTGATCTTGCCTTATGTTGATTTAAAGACTGAGTATTACGACTTGGGTCTTGAAAATAGAAATAAAACAAATGATCAGGTTACAATTGATTCTGCGAATGCCACTTTGAAATATAAAGTTGCGGTTAAGTGTGCCACAATCACACCTAATGCACAGCGAGTTAAAGAGTATAACTTATCAAGCATGTGGAAAAGCCCTAACGGAACAATCAGAGCCATGCTTGACGGAACGGTTTTTAGAACCCCTATTATTATTAAAGGCATTAATCCTTGTGTTTCCAATTGGAAAAAGCCTATTACTCTTGCAAGACATGCTTATGGAGACGTATATAAGAATGCAGAAATGAAGATTGACGGCCCCGGAAAAGCAGAGCTTGTTTTCACAAAGCCTGACGGAACTGAGGTAAGAGAACTTATTCATGAATTTACCGGCCCCGGCATTATTCAAGGTATTCATAATACAATTTCTTCAATCACAAGCTTTGCATATGCTTGTTTTGATTATGCCCTTTCTTTAAAGCAGGATTTGTGGTTTGCCACAAAGGATACAATTTCAAAAAAGTACGACCATACTTTCAAAGACATCTTTGAAGATATCTATGAAAATGAGTATAAAGAAAAGTTTGAAAAAGCAGGAATTAAGTATTTTTATACTTTAATTGATGATGCTGTAGCAAGAGTTGTTAAAGAAGAAGGCGGATTTATCTGGGCTTGTAAAAACTATGACGGAGACGTTATGAGCGATATGGTATCAAGTGCTTTTGGTTCTCTTTCAATGATGACAAGTGTACTTGTATCGCCCAAGGGAGTTTTTGAATATGAAGCCGCTCACGGAACTATTCAAAGACACTATTACAGATACTTAGAAGGCGAAGAGCCTAAGTCTAATCCTGTAGCCACAATTTTTGCATGGTCAGGTGCCTTAAAGAAGCGCGGCGAGCTTGACTCAAACAAAGAACTTACAGAGTTTGGCGAAAGACTTGAAAAGGCTGTTGTAAAGACAATTGAGAGCGGTATTATGACTGCGGACCTTTCAAGAATTTGTTCAATTGAAGGCGCTAAGAGCGTTAATACACATGATTTCTTTGAAGCTATTAAAGCAAATATGTAATTTAAAAAGCCATGTTTTTCATGGCTTTTTCTATGCCTATATTTATTTGACACGTATTTAACAAACGAATATAATTATAATGCTATGAAAAACAAAAGAAGCAAGTTTGGAGAATAAAATGGACGATAAGAATATTTCACAAGCGGTCATAGGGAGACTCCCCAGATACTTAAGATATCTTGGCGAATTAAAGGATTCAAATGTGGAAAGAGTTTCTTCTCAGGAACTTTCCGAACTTATGAATGTAACCGCATCTCAGATCCGACAGGATTTTAACAATTTCGGAGGATTCGGCCAGCAAGGTTACGGTTATAAAGTTAATTTCTTATATGATGAGATTGCAAAGATTCTTGGAATCAACAAAACTCATCATCTTATAATAGTGGGCGCAGGTAACTTAGGTCAGGCTCTTGCCAATTACATGAACTTTGAAAGAAGAGGCTTTCATTTTACAGGTATTTTTGACAGTAATGAAGCTTTGACCGGTAAAAAAATCAGGGACATGTATGTTCAGCCCATGAGCAATCTTGAAAACTTCGTTAAAGAGAATGCAATTGATATTGCGGTTTTGACCATTCCCAAAACAAGCGCCGTAAAGGTAGCGGAACAGCTTGTTGGGTACGGCGTTAAAGCTTTTTGGAATTTTGCGCATGTAGACTTAAATGTTCCGGATGATATTGTGGTTGAAAATGTTCACTTATCTGATTCATTAATGAAACTTTCTTACAACATTACAAGAAAAGAACAGGAAAACGAATAAATCGGAGGCTTTTATGTCAAGAAAAGAAGAAGTATTTATTCCGGCTTTAGAAAATAAAAAGATTCCCCTTTTAACATTGGATAATACATGGCACAGATTGTTTACTCAAACCGATCCCTCGGATGAGATATTGGCCCTTGAAGAAGAATTAAACGACCTTTTAAAGAAACAGGGGAAACTTAACACTGACATTAAAGATATAAGAGCATTAAAGAAACGCCTTATGGATGAAATTGTGGAGCAGATGAACGAAATGGGCTCCAATATGTCTAAGAAGGCTGAAAAGAAATTAAATGATAATAAAAGACTTATAGAGGAGTGTAACGAAAAGCTTCAGGAATACGGTGATGACGTTTACGACATTCCCAAAAAGATTAATGAAGTAAACTATAAGCTTATGCTTGAAACCATGGAAATTTGCTATGAGCAGATTCAGGAGAACAACGACGAAATCGAAAGCATCAGTAAATGGGTGGACGAGATGCGCGTTGAATTAAAGAAAAAAGTGGTTCAAAAACAGCAAAAATTAAAGAAAAACCAAAACTTTTACACATATATGCATAATATATTCGGAGCAGAGGTTATTAACATATTTGATATGAAATATAACGTGGAACCTTTAACCAATCAAGACACCGTAAAAGATAACAAGGAAAAGAGCGAATAAGGCTTTGGTTTTCTTGACGTAGATATATGGGAATGTTATATTTTATTGTATGTTTGTATGCTCAAATTAAGAAAGGAACTATTATGGACGACGGTTATGTCGCGGCGATTTTTATACTTTTGTCCGCGCTTATAATTTTAGTTATTGTAGATATTTTTGTTAGGCTTTTTAAAAGGAAAGATACTCAGGACCCCACCAACGAAATCATTTCCATGGTTAATGAGGGGCATGAGCAGGGCATGCTTGAAACAAGCGAAGCCACAATGATAAACAACATATTTGAGTTTGGAGATAAAGAAGCGGGAGAAATTATGATTAACCGCTCAAATATTGTTGCAATTGATAAGCATACGGGGCTCATTGATGCTCTTAATTTTATGCTTTCAAACAATAACTCAAGATACCCGGTTTATGATGAAAACTTAGACCATATTATCGGTATTCTTTTCTTAAAAGACGCAATGCGCTTTCACGCAAAAGATGAGACCCTTGATAAGCCCATTGAAGAAATTAAAGGACTTATAAGAAAAGCCATGTTCATTCCCGAAACCATGAACATTGACGATTTATTTAAGGCCATGCAGTCTAAAAAGACTCAGCTTGCAATAGTTATTGATGAGTATGGGCAGACAACAGGTCTTATTGCCATGGAAGATATTCTTGAAGAAATCGTCGGAAACATCATGGATGAATATGATGTTGAAGAAAAGCATATAAGAAAAGTCGGTAAAGATGCATATATTATTGACGGCTTTACTTCCTTGTCCGAAATAGAGGATGTTATTCCTGTTAAATTTGACGTAGAGGACTTTGAAACATTAAACGGTTTCATGATTTCTCGTTTAGACAGGCTTCCTGAAAAAGGAGAAACATTTACAACAGAAGTTTGCGGATATAATTTTTCGATTTTCAAAGTAGAAAACAGAATGATTTCAAAAGTATCCGTTAAGAAAATAAACAATATGAAAGAAGAGGAACAATAAATGTCAGGACATTCAAAATTTGCAAACATCAAGCACAAGAAAGAAAAAAATGATGCTGCAAAGGGCAAGATTTTCACAATCATCGGTAGAGAAATTGCCGTTGCGGTAAAAGAAGGCGGCCCCGATCCTGCAAACAATTTTAAACTTGCAACAGTTATCGCTAAGGCTAAAGCCAACAACGTACCTAACGATACGATTGAAAGAGGTATCAAGAAGGCTGCAGGCGAAGGTAACTCTGTTAACTACGAATATTGCTCATATGAAGGATACGGTCCTAACGGTATCGCAATTATCGTTGACTGCCTTACAGACAATAAAAACCGTACAGCGGCAAATGTAAGAAGTGCATTTACAAAGGGAAACGGAAGCATCGGAACTCCCGGCTGCGTTTCATTTATGTTTGATAAAAAGGGTCAGATTTATATCGAAAAAGAAGACTGCCCCATGGATGCGGACACTCTTATGATGTCTGTTTTGGACTGTGGTGCTGAAGACTTCAACGAAGAAGAAGACTGCTACGAAGTTTTAACAGACCCCAATGAATTTGATAACGTATTAAAGGAAATGGAAAAGGCAGGTATTGCTTTTGCAAGTGCCGAAGTTACCATGATTCCTCAAAACTATGTAAGCCTTACCGAAGAAACAGCTGTTAAGAACTTACAAAGAACGTTAGACCTTTTGGAAGAAGACGATGACGTTCAGAACGTTTACACCAACTGGGAAGAGGAAGAATAATTTACTTTAGGAGACGACTAATGAGAAAAGAAACGATATGCGTTCAGGGCGGATATACTCCCGGTAACGGAGATCCTCGTATCATGCCTATCATTCAGAGCACAACCTTTAAATATTCATCAAGTGATGAAATGGGTAAGCTTTTTGATTTGGAAAAGGAAGGTTACTTCTACACAAGACTTGCCAATCCTTCAAATGATTATGTGGCAAAGAAAATCTGCGAACTGGAAGGCGGTGTGGCAGCAATGCTTACATCATCAGGTCAGGCAGCAAACTTCTATGCCGTGTTTAATATTTGTGAATCAGGCGACCATTTCATAATGTCAAGCGCTGTATACGGAGGAACATTTAATCTTCTTAAAAACACTCTTGCAAAGATGAATATAGAATGCAGCGTTGTTGATCCCGATTGCACGGAAGAAGAGTTAAACAAGCTCTTTAAAGAAAACACAAAGTGTGTATTCGGAGAATCTGTTGCAAATCCCGGTCTTAATGTTTTGGACTTTGAAAAGTTTGCAAAGTGTGCTCATGCGCATGGCGTACCGCTTATCGTTGATAATACATTCCCTACACCTATAAATTGCCGTCCTTTTGAGTTTGGCGTTGATATTGTTACTCATGCCACCACAAAATACATGGATGGCCATGCAGCTACTGTAGGCGGATGTATCGTTGATTCCGGAAACTTTGACTGGATGGCCCATAAGGATAAATTCCCCGGCCTTTGTACACCTGATGAAACATATCATGGAATTGTATATGCAGAAAAGTTTGGAAAAGGCGCTTACATTACAAAATGTACAGCACAGCTTATGAGAGATTTTGGTGCAATTCAGTCTCCTCAGCATGCTTTTTATATTAATATCGGTCTTGAGACCTTGGCATTAAGAATGGAACGCCATTGCAGCAATGCTTTAAAGATTGCAAAATGGCTTGAAAGTAATCCCAAGGTTGCCTGGGTTAATTATCCGGGGCTTGAGTCAAATAAGTATTATCCTTTGGCTAAGAAGTATATGCCTAACGGCACAAGCGGTGTAATTACATTCGGTATGGGCTCAAGAGAAGCATCTGCAAAGGTTATGGATGCGCTTAAACTTATTGCAATTGTTACTCACGTTGCGGATTCACGTACCTGTGTGCTTCATCCCGCAAGCCATACTCACAGACAGATGACGGAAGAACAGTTAAAAGAGGCAGGTATTTCACCTGATCTTATAAGACTTTCTGTGGGAATAGAAAATGTGGATGATCTTATTGAAGATTTGGCACAGGCAATAGGTTAATTATATTAAGAGGGGTTTTTATGGACAGACTGGCTATTGTTGTTCCTTGCTATAACGAAGAAGAGGTTTTGAAAATTGCTTCCAAAGCTTTAAGAGATACTCTTAATGACTTAATTGGCAAGGGAAAGATTGCTGAAAACAGTTATGTGTTATTTGTAAATGACGGTTCTAAAGATAAAACTTGGGAACTCATTGAAGAAGAACATAAAGAACATCCAAAGCAGATATTTGGTGTAAAGCTTGCAGGCAATGTAGGCCATCAATATGCTCTTACGGCAGGATTGCTTACCGCCATGCAGATGTGTGACATGTCGGTTTCAATCGATGCTGATTTGCAGGACGATGTTGCTGTTATCGAAGAAATGGTTGATAAGTTCCATGAAGGAAAGGATATCGTATACGGCGTCAGAAAGAAACGTGATACGGATACGTTCTTTAAGCGCTTTACGGCTCAGTCTTTTTATAAGCTTATGAATATTATGGGCGTAAAGACGGTTTATAATCATGCCGATTTTAGATTGATGAGCCAAAGAGCTATGGTTCAGTTTTCCGAATATAAGGAATCCAACTTGTTTATAAGGGGGATGATTCCTCTTATAGGATATGAATCGGATTGTGTTTATTATGATAGAAAAGAAAGAGTTGCGGGAGAGAGCAAATACCCTTTAAAGAAGATGCTTGCACTTGCTTTTAACGGTATTTCTTCCTTTAGTGTAAAGCCCATAACAATGGTTACGGGACTTGGTGTGGTAATTATTATTTTATCCATCCTTGCCGCAATATATGCGCTTATTTCTTATATTGCCGGAAGAGTTGAGCCGGGATGGACTTCACTTATTTTATCAATATGGTTCCTTGGCGGAGTGCAACTTCTTTGCATTGGTTTAATCGGCCAGTATATAGGTAAAATATATATCGAAGTTAAACACAGGCCCAGATACAATATTGAAAAAATTCTAACTGATAAATGATACAAGGGGAATCCGATATGCAATTTAAAAAGAGTTGGTTCGGACATTCGGTTTTTATAATCGGGACATTGCTTCTGAGTGTATATTTATATACACTCTTTGTTTCGTTATGTATGTTCATGGAAAATGCTAATGATACATACATAAAGATACACGGAATCGATGTCTCTTTCTTTTTGGGAATATTACTTGTGCTTGGCTTTGCCGGTATTTTCTTTTTGGTTGAGCTTATAAAAAGGCATATTTTCATAAAGAATTCAAATACCTTTAAAACTCTTAAAAATATTGGATTCTGGTTTTTCTTTGCTTTCTTTCTTTTGATTGGTGCATACATAAGAATTGCGAATGTTTATTTTTCCTTTGCAAACAATAGTATTCCGAATCCCGATTTTTATAATCGTTTAAACGATAGCTTTTTAGGAAACAGTAATTCATATCCAAATATTATTCTTAATCTCTACGATAAGATTTGCGTACTTATACTTAGAGTATTTGGCCTAAAACCGGATATCGTGGCTTATTTTAATGTTTTATTGTTTTTGGGAGCTTCGGTTTTACTCTTCTTTACCGTAAAGAAAGCTTTCGGAAAGATTCCTGCTTTAATTGCATTTTCTTTCCTTATGATTTTTGAATATTCAATAAGTTTACACTTTGATACAACGGGAACTGTTCTTTGGTTCTTCTTAGTTTCGTTTGTATTGTTTGTAACTTCGTATTTCGCTGATTTGACGATTGAAAAAAAGCCCTGGCTTTATGTTTTTATAATGGCATCAGCAATTGTGGTGTTGTTAGTATTAAATCATTTTCTTTTTTATCCTTTAAATTTGACATTTGATTTTACCAAGTCTTTTTTGGATTTCTTTATTTCAATTTATTATATTGTAGCTATTTTGCCTGTCTTATTTTCTTTATATGCAGTGCTTGGATATATTTATGATAAAAAAGACAAAGTAAGTGTTTGCGTTATCATGTGCATTTTACTTTCTTTGTTAATGTATTTTGACAGGTCGGAAAATGATTTTGTGATTTGGTACAGTTTCTTACTTTGCATTCTTTCGGGAATCGGAATCAAGAGATTCTTCTTTGAAGGATACAAGATTAAAGAATCTGAAAGTGCCTCTATTGAATCTTCGGATGAAGAAGTAATTATCATAGAGGAAGATAATGAACCTGTTACGGTAAATGTAGTATCTATTCCTTCAGGTCGTATAGAGGAGAGCAAGATTAAAGAAGTGTCCTTTAAGGCATTTGATGAAGCTTCTAAAACAGAAGAACCTAAAACGGAAGAAGTTAAAACGGAAGAAGCTAAAACTGAGGAGCCTAAAAAAGAGATTAAATTCCTTGATAATCCGCTTCCTGTTCCTAAAAAGCATGTTAAAAAGTCGATTGATTATGCTTTTGAGCCTGATGCGGATATGATGAAATACGATATAGACATTTCGGCAGATGACGATTTTGATATTAAATAGTGTATACATGGTTTTTTGAAAACACAAAATATGGTATATTTAATTGATGGCGGATTTTAGATTTTACTGCCATAAATATTTAAGTTTTTGGATGGTACATTAGATTTTGGCTAAACAAACAAGAGGAAGAAAACCTCAATCAACGGGTAGAAAAAAATCATATAAGCGCACGAAAAAAGATTATGAATTGATTCAAGACATTAAAATTATTCTCATTGTTGCCTTGGCAGTTTTTCTTTTCGTGTGCAATTTTGGTGTTATAGGTAAGTTTGGAGATGCTATTTCATCGGTCGGATTCGGCCTTTTTGGTGTGCTTAATTATGTGGTGGCATTATTTATTGCATTTTTGATTGTTGTTTACGAACTTGCCGCGGGAAGCGGTGTTGTGGTTCGTAAAATTGTTGCGTCTTCCGTTTTCTTTTTGCTTATCGATATGATCATTGATTTTATCGGTGGCATTTCTAAGACTTTGGAAAAATTCAATATTGCTGAAATATATAATTATTCCACCGAAAAAAGAGGTGGAGGACTGTTCGCAGCATCTATGGTTTATGGGCTTAAAAAGGCTATAAAACCTGTCGGAACAATTATTGTTATATTAGTTTTACTTATTATCTGCCTCATTATTTTAACGGAGAAATCTTTTGTTAGAGCCGTTAAAGACACTACTGAAGTAATGCTTGAAAGAACAAGAGAAGATAAAGCTTTCAAGGAAGAACTGAAAGAAGACAGAAGAAAAGCATATGAATTAAAGAAAGAAGAGCGTTTAAAAGAGCTTGAGAGAAGGAATAAAGAAAGAGCTCTCGCCCAGGAAAAGAAAGAGCAAAGAGTAAATCAAAAGTCGGATGAGGAAGTATTAAAAAGAAACAAAAAGGTTACGGGAGTTACCTTCAATACTTTGATTGAGGAACCTGTAAACGAAGATAAATCTTTGGATGTTTCAAAAAAGAGAAATAAAAATGATGACATTCATGAAATTACCTTAAACGGTTTTGAACCATCCACCCTTACTTTTGATGTTTCAAATGTTCCAATCAATAATGGCGCAGGTAACGCATCTTACGAAGATGATGAAGAGATTCCGGGAACATTTACGGATTTATCCATAGAAGAAATGTCTCCTTCAATTGCTAAGCCTGCAAAGCCTGTTAAAAAGGTTGAACAGGAAGTGCCTTCATTTGATATTAAGAAAGAAGTTAATACAGAAAATAATGATATAGAAAAAAGAGAGTATATTTTCCCACCTAGAACCTTGCTTAATAAGGGCACAAAGAAGGCAGGAGATTCTACTCAGAGCATAAGGCAGACGGCTCAAAAACTTCAGGATACTTTAGCAATATTTGGCGTTGAAGCTACAGTAACTGATATCAGTCAGGGACCTACCGTAACTAGATTTGAACTTCAGCCTAAACTTGGTGTAAAGGTTTCAAGGATTAAAAATTTATCAGATGATATAAAGCTTAACCTTGCCGCTTCTGAAATTCGTATAGAAGCTCCGATTCCCGGTAAAGCTGCAATCGGTATTGAAGTTCCCAATAAAGAAGCTCAGCCCGTTGTATTCAGAGACCTTATAGATACTCCCGAATACAATAACTTTGATTCTAATCTGGCATTTGCCGTAGGTAAGGATATTGCGGGTAAAACCATTGTTTACGGAATTGACAATTTCCCTCACTTGCTTATTGCCGGTGCCACGGGTTCAGGTAAATCCGTATGTATAAATACTTTGATAATGAGTATTATATATAAGGCTAATCCCGATGATGTTAAGCTTATTATGATTGACCCTAAGGTCGTGGAATTAAGCGTTTATAACGGCATTCCTCATTTGCTTTTGCCTGTTGTTACAGATGTTAAGAAAGCTTCGGCAACATTGGCATATGCTGTTAATGAAATGCATGAAAGATATAAAAAGTTTTCTGAAGTGGGTGTAAGAGAAATCTCCGGATATAACAGGGAAATCGAGAAAAACGGGGAGGATTCTTTCAACCAAAAGATGCCTCACATTGTTATTATCGTAGACGAAGTTGCGGATCTTATGCTTCAGGAACGTAAAAATGTTGAAGATTCCATCTGCTCACTGGCTCAGCTTGCCCGTGCCGCAGGTATTCATTTGATAATCGCAACACAAAGACCTTCTGTTGACGTTATTACCGGTATTATTAAGGCAAATATGCCAAGCCGAATCGCATTTGCAGTTTCAAGTAATGTGGATTCAAGAACCATCCTTGATATGGGAGGAGCCGAAGAACTTCTTGGTAAGGGTGATATGCTTTTCTTCCCCAAGGGCTTAAAGAAACCTGTAAGATTGCAAGGCGGTTTCATTTCCGATAAGGAAGTTAACTCTGTTGTTGAGTTTTTAAAGAAACAGGGTTCCCCTTCTTATGACGCAATGATTGAAGAAAAAATCAAATCGTGCGAAAAGTCTTCCGATTCATCGGGCTCTGCGGGAGCTTTGGGAGATGGTGGAGACGGAAACGATGAGATGTTTGTTGAAGCAGGCTTTTATATAATAGATTCGGATAAAGCTTCAATCGGTATGTTGCAAAGAAAGTTTAAAATGGGCTTTAACAGAGCTGCCAGAGTTATGGATCAGCTTGCAGATGCGGGCGTTGTGGGACCGGATCTTGGTACAAAACCCAGAGAGATATTAATGAGCCACGAACAATTCGAAAATTACCTCGAAGAGTACGGCGGTTGATTATATATAAATTTATTTCCATTGGAGTGAATGAATGAAGACAGACATTGAAATTGCACAAGAAGCTAAATTAATGCCTATCAAAGATGTTGCCGCATCTATAGGAATAGCTGAAGATGATTTGGAATTGTATGGTAAATACAAGGCCAAGATATCCGACGAGTGGTATCAAAAGAACAAAAACAATAAAGACGGCAAGTTAATTTTAGTTACCGCCATTAATCCTACGCCAGCAGGCGAAGGAAAGACCACCACCAGCATTGGTTTGGCACAGGCTTTTTCAAAGCTTAACAAAAAATGCGTTGTTGCATTAAGAGAGCCTTCATTGGGACCTTGCTTTGGAATTAAAGGAGGAGCTGCCGGCGGCGGATTCGCCCAGGTTGTTCCTATGGAAGATTTAAATCTTCATTTTACAGGTGATTTTCATGCAATCACTTCTGCAAACAATTTGCTTGCAGCCCTTATTGATAACCATATTCAACAAGGTAATTCCTTAAGAATCGACACAAGAAGCGTCGTTTGGAAGCGTTGCCTTGATATGAATGACAGGGCTTTAAGAAACATCGTTGTCGGCCTTGGCAAAAAGTCAGACGGTGTTGTCAGAGAAGATCATTTTGTTATTACTGTAGCAAGTGAAATAATGGCTATTCTTTGCCTTTGTGAAAACATGAAGGACTTAAAAGAAAAGCTTTCAAAGATAATAGTAGCTTACAATTTTGACGGTGAACCCGTAACCGCAAAAGATTTACAGGCAGTAGGTTCAATGGCCGCTCTTTTAAAAGATGCCATTAAACCTAATATAATTCAAACCCTTGAGCATACCCCCGCAATCGTTCACGGAGGACCTTTTGCTAACATCGCTCATGGATGTAACTCAGTAATTGCCACAAAATATGCTTTAAAGATGGCAGATTACGTTGTTACTGAAGCAGGCTTTGGCGCAGACCTTGGAGCAGAAAAGTTCTTTGATATAAAGTGCAGAAAAGCTAACTTAAAGCCCGATGCCTGTGTACTTGTTGCAACAATAAGAGCATTAAAATATAACGGCGGAGTTAAAAAGGCTGACCTTTCTATCGAAAACTTAGATGCTTTAAAGAAGGGTATTTCAAACCTTGAAAAGCATATAGAGAATTTAAAACAGTATAATGTTCCGGTTGTTATTACACTCAATGCATTTTCTTCCGATTCCGAAGCAGAAGTAAAGTTTGTTAAGGATTTTTGCGAAGAAAGAAACTGTGAATTTGCTCTTTCTAAAGTATGGGAATTTGGCGGTGAAGGCGGTATAGAGCTTGCAAAAGCTGTTTTAAAGACATTGGAAGAAAAGAAGAGCAATTTTGCTCCGATTTATGAAGACTCATTACCTTTAAAAGAAAAGATTGAAACGGTAGCAAAGAAAATATACGGAGCTAAAGACGTTAACTTTTCAAGTGAATCATTAAAGATGCTTGATAAGCTTACAGATCTTGGATTTGGCAATTTACCCGTTTGTATTGCAAAGACTCAGTATTCTTTATCGGATGACGCCACTCTTTTGGGACGTCCCGAAAACTTTACTTTAAATGTAAGAGAAGTATATATTAGCGCAGGTGCCGGATTTGTGGTGGTTTTAACAGGTCAGGTTGTGACAATGCCGGGCCTTCCCAAAGAGCCTGCGGCTCATAGAATAGACGTTAATGAAAGCGGTTTGATTACAGGACTGTTTTAGGAGACAAAATGGAGATTATTGACGGAAAGCTTACTTCATCGATTATAAAAGATGAGCTCAAAGAAAAGGTCGAAGAATTAAAAAAACAAGGCAAAACCGGTTCTTTAGCCGTAATTCAGGTGGGATCGGACCCTGCTTCGTCAATTTATGTCAAGAACAAAAAGAAAGCTTGCGAATATATAGGAATCGGATCCGTTTCTTATGAATTATCCGAAAACACCACAAAAGAAAAGCTTCTTGATACAATTGATGAATTAAACAAAAGAAGCGATATTGCAGGTATTTTGGTGCAGCTTCCTTTGCCCAAGCATATTGATGAAGATGAAGTAATAAAGGCCATCTCTCCTAAGAAAGATGTTGATGGCTTCCATGTTGAAAACGTTGGAGCTTTATGCGTTGGTGAAGATGGATTTGTATCTTGTACACCTGCGGGAGTTATCGAGCTTTTAAAAAGATACAATGTTGAAATATCCGGTAAGAACTGTGTGGTTATCGGAAGAAGCAATATTGTAGGCAAGCCTATGGCCCTTTTAATGCTTAGAGAAAATGCAACTGTTACTATTTGTCACTCTAAGACAAAGGATTTAAAAGCAATTTGTAAGAATGCTGATATATTGATTGTTGCCATAGGAAAGCCCAAATTTATAAATGATGAATATGTTAAAGATGGCGCAGTGGTTATAGACGTCGGAATTCACAGAGATGAAAACAACAAAATGTGTGGTGATGTTGATTTTGACAGTGTTAAGGAAAAGGTATCTAAAATCACTCCCGTACCCGGTGGAGTAGGTCCTATGACCATTGCCATGTTAATGAGCAATTGTGTTAAAGCTATTGAAAATATGTGATTTATCCAATTAAGTGAGGATTGCCATGAAGTGTCCCAATTGTGGAAATGAAATTAAAAACGGCGAGTTATATTGCGAAAAATGCGGAGCTGAACTTCAAATAGTTCCGGATATGGAAATTGATATTGAAAGTGAAATGAAGAAAACAATGTCTCATATTGCAAAAGATGACATTGCAAAGGATTATGATATTGATTTTGATGATGACCCCAATATTATTTCCATGATTTTGGGTACCCATAAAAGCGGTAAATTTTTCTATGTATTTCTTGGAATAATCGTTGTGTTAATAGTTGTTGCGGCTATTTTGCTTGGTAGGCGAATCAGCTCTCAAAACAGCTATGATTACCAGATGAGCAAAGCTGTCGAATACAGCGACAGCGGTAACTATTTAAGCGCAATTTCTTCACTTGAATCTGCTTATAAGATTAAGCCCAGCGCTGATATTTTATTTACCATTGCAGATTATTATTACACTCTTGAAAGAGATAATGATGCCATCTACACGCTTCAGGAAGTAATCGGTTCCGATTTTACTCAGGTTGAAAAAGAATCTGCTTATAAGAAAATAATTTCTTTGTATTTATCATCTCAAAGCTATGATTTGCTTGCAGACGCTTTAAAGGGATGTGAGATCGAAAGTATAGTAAAAAATTACGGAGAATACATGGTGTTTGAGCCCGAATTTAATTTAAAGGAAGGCACTTACAACGAAACGGTAACGCTTAAGTTATCAACCGATGGTCCCGGTAAGATTTACTATACAACGGATAAGTCTGTGCCAAATACAGGCTCTAACTTGTTTGACGGTCCTATTTTCCTTGAATACGGTAGCTACGTTATCAACGCCGTATATGTTAGCCCTCACGGAGTTGTAAGCGATGTTGTTACAAAGAAATACTTAATTGATGTTGAGTTTGAGTTTGAACCTGACATTTTGACTGAGTCAGGTGAATATACTACAGCTACTTTGATAGAAGCCGATGTACCTCCCATGTATACGCTTTATTATACAATTGACGGAGGAGATCCTGACAAAAATTCAAAGCAGTATAAGACGCCCATTCCCATGGAAGCAGGGGAACATACATATAAATTCGTCTGCTATGCCGCAGACGGCACCATGAGCAGCGTGGTTGAAAGAAAGTATACTCTTAACTATAACCCTGCTTATACGCCCGCACAGGCGGTTCAGAGGCTATCGGAATACCTTATTCAGACAGGTTATTTCATTGACGGTGAAAGAAAAGAAGGTGTAAGCGGCAGGTTCCTTCTTATGTATTCCGTAATTTACCCCATTGAAGGTATGGGAAACTATTATTTTGTGGTAGAATATCATGAAAGCGAAGCCGGCATAAGAACAAATACCAATAATATTTATGCCGTAGGATGTGACGATTTGTCGCTTTATAAAGTAAAATCTTCCGGAAACGGTGATTATACATTAGTTGGATTTTAGGGTATATGAGATTTATGGAAGGAAAGTAAAAAGATGTACCAGATTTTGAAAGCAAGAGAGCTTACCACCAACATTTATGAAATGATTGTTAAAGCTCCCAGAGTTGCTAAGTCTTGCTTGCCCGGACAATTTGTTATTGTAAGAGCAAATGAAGACTCCGAGAGAATTCCCCTCACCATTTGCGATTATGACAGAAACGAAGGAACAATTACTATTGTTTTCCAGATTGTAGGTGCGGGAACAAGTTTTATGGCGAATTTAAAAGAAGGAGATTCGTTCCATGATTTTGTGGGACCTTTAGGCTGCCCTTCTGAATTTTGCACTGAGTCAATTGAGGAACTTAAAAAGAAAAGTATCGTTTTTGTTGCAGGCGGTGTTGGAACTGCGCCTGTATATCCTCAGGTTAAATGGCTTAAAGAAAACGGTGTAAATGCCGACGTTATTGTTGGCTCTAAGACAAAAGATCTTCTTATTTTGGAAGATGAAATGAAGGCTGTTGCAGGAAATCTTTATGTGACCACAGACGATGGCTCTTACGGAAGAAGCGGAATGGTTACAAAGACCTTACAGGACCTTGTTGACGAAGGTAAGCATTATGATGTGTGTGTTGCTATAGGCCCGATGATCATGATGAAGTTTGTATGCAAACTTACAAAGGAATTAAACATTCCTACAGTTGTAAGCCTTAACCCCATTATGGTAGACGGTACCGGAATGTGCGGAGCATGTCGAGTTACCGTTGGCGATAAGGTTAAGTTTGCGTGTGTTGACGGACCTGAGTTCGACGGACATTTGGTTAACTTCGATGAGGCTATGAAGCGTCAGACTCTTTATAAGACCGAAGAAGGAAGAAAATATCTTGAAGCAAAAGAAGGCGCCACACACCATGGCGGCTGCGGAAACTGTTAGGAGGATAATCATGGACGTATTAAAGAAAGTACCGGTTCGTGAGCAGGATCCAAAGGTGCGCGCCACGAACTTTGAAGAAGTATGTTTGGGATACAATGAAGAAGAGGCTATGGCTGAAGCTTCAAGATGTATTAATTGTAAGAATGCGCAGTGCATGAAGGGATGCCCCGTTTCAATAAACATTCCCGGATTCGTTGAGCAGGTTAAAAACGGTAATTTTGATAAAGCTTATGAAATCATAAGCGAATCATCGGCTCTCCCCGCTGTTTGCGGACGTGTTTGCCCTCAGGAAAGTCAGTGTGAAGGTAAATGTATAAGAGGTATTAAAGGCGAGCCTATTTCTATCGGCAAGCTTGAAAGATTTGTTGCAGACTATGCTGCAAAAAACAACATTAAACCCGTTGTTTCTGCGGAAAAGAAGGGTAAGAAAGTTGCTGTCATAGGTTCAGGCCCTGCCGGTTTAACTTGTGCGGGAGACCTTGCTAAAATGGGCTATGACGTTACTATTTTTGAAGCTCTTCATCAGCCCGGAGGAGTGCTTGTTTACGGTATTCCCGAATTCAGACTTCCCAAGGAAAGAGTTGTTGCCAAGGAAATTGAAAATGTAAAATCCCTTGGGGTTAAGATTGAAACGAACGTAGTTGTAGGTAAGTCAATTACCGTTGACGAGCTTATGAATGATGAAGGCTTTGATGCTGTATTTATCGGTTCCGGTGCCGGCCTTCCCAAGTTTATGGGTATCCCCGGAGAAAACGCAAACGGTGTGTTCTCTGCAAATGAATACCTTACAAGAAGCAATCTCATGAAGGCCTTTGACGAAAACTCGAGTACACCTATTATGAGAGCTAAAAAAGTTGCTGTTGTAGGCGGTGGTAACGTAGCTATGGATGCCGCAAGAACCGCTTTAAGACTTGGCGCTGAAGTTCACATTGTATACAGAAGAAGTGAAGAAGAATTACCTGCAAGAGTTGAAGAAGTTCACCATGCTAAAGAAGAGGGCATTATATTCGATCTTCTTACAAATCCTGTTGAAATATTAACCGATGATAACGGATGGGTTAATGCAATTAAGTGCATTAAGATGGAACTTGGAGAGCCTGATGAGTCAGGAAGAAGATCTCCTGTTGAAATACCCGGTTCCGAATTTACAATTGATGTCGATGCTGTAATCATGTCTCTTGGCACAAGCCCCAATCCATTGATTTCTTCAACAACAAAGGGACTTGAAATCAATAAAAGAAAATGCATTGTTGCCCAAGAAGATTGCGGTAAGACTTCTAAGACAGGTGTTTATGCCGGCGGTGATGCCGTTACAGGTGCAGCTACCGTTATTTTGGCAATGGGTGCAGGTAAGACTGCTGCCGCAGGTATTGATGAGTTTTTATCAGGAAAATAAATCGGAGGAAAAAAGATGCCCTGGTGTCCAAAATGTAAACTGGAATATGTAGATGGCATAAAAGTATGCCCCGATTGCAATGTGGAGCTTGTTGAAGAACTTAAAGAGGAAGAGGTTTCTTTTGATCCCGAGTTTGCTGAAAACTATTCTGATGAAGTAACCGAAGCTTTGGAAGAAGAAAATCTTACGGATATTCAAAAGCTTACGCCCGAAGAAATGGAAGCAATTATGCTTAGGGCAGAACAGCTTAAGAATTTTGAAGAAAATCCTGTTTATAAATCTAAGAAGGATAAGCTTTTAAACAACAAATCCGCTTACGGAGTGCTTATTGTGAGCGGACTTTTGGGACTTGCGGTTATTCTTTTGGATGTGTTTGGACTTATAACACTTCCTTTATCCGGTTCCTCAAGGGTACTTACTTTTATAGTGCTTGGCGTTTTATTTGCCGTATTTCTTTTAACAGGCTTTATTTCATTGGGAAATGTAAAGAAGTTAAAGCCTGAAGTTGAAAAAGAAGAAAAGCTTATAAATGATATAGTTGAATTTATAAAGCAAAACAAGGCAGCCGGTACTTACAAAAAGCCTAATCCCGAAAACTATGAATCGGAATACTTAGAACTTAATAACAAGGTGGTTTCCGATGTAAAAGAAGCTTTTCCTGATTTAGAGCCCGGATTTGCTTATTATGTAGTTGACCGCTTCGCAGGAGACATTCTTGATGAAGATTAAACTGATTACGGTTGGAAAAATCAAAGAAAAATTCTTTAAAGATGCCATTTTGGAGTACTCTAAAAGGCTTTCCAAATTTTGTAATCTTGAAATAATCGAAGTTCAGGATGAAATGACTCCCGATAAAGCTACAGATGTTGAAAATCAGAAAATATTAGAAAAAGAAGGAGACAGGATCCTTTCTAAAATAAAGGATTCTGATTTCCTTATTACCTTAGAAATCGAAGGAAAAAAATTATCAAGTGAAGACTTGGCTAAAAAACTTTCTTCGATTTGCTTATCAGGGCAATCCACCATTGATTTTGTAATCGGAGGATCTCTTGGGCTTGATAAAAAGGTTAAGGCACGTTCTGATTTCTCACTTAGTTTTTCAGATATGACATTCCCGCATCAACTGATGCGGGTAATTGTGCTTGAACAGATATATCGTGCATTTAAGATAAATGCAAATGAACCGTATCATAAATAAGCGGAAAGGAATGTATGGAGAAAGTTATAGAGTTTTCCGGTGAACAATTAAGAACTTTATTTGGCCAAAACGATAAGTATCTTGAAAAGATTGAAAATAAGTTAAACGTTATTTTGGTAAACAGAAACGGTGTTTTGAAGATTATCGGAGAAGAGCCAAATGTAGAATCCGCTTATTCCATGATGACAGCTTGTTTAAAGACGGTTAAAGGAGGAGACGATTTGGAAGAGCAAAAGATAGATTATGCAATTTCCTTAGCCAAAGAAAAGCAGGAAGAAGCCCTTTCTTTAATCGATAAAGAAGTTATTTGCCACACTGTTAACGGTAAGCCCATTAAACCTAAAACCTTAGGTCAGAAGGCTTATGTTGATGCAATGAAGAAAGATATGGTGGTTTTTGGTATTGGCCCTGCAGGAACAGGTAAAACATACCTTGCAATGGCTTTGGCAATAACCGCTTTTAAAAATAATGAGGTAAATAAGATTATTCTTACAAGACCCGCTATTGAAGCAGGAGAAAAGTTAGGTTTCTTGCCGGGAGACTTGCAAAGTAAAGTTGATCCTTATTTACGCCCTTTGTATGATGCTTTATATCAAATCATGGGTGCGGAAGGCTTTCAAAAGAATATGGAAAAGGGTCTTATTGAAGTGGCTCCACTAGCCTATATGCGAGGCAGAACTTTGGATGATGCTTATATTATCCTTGATGAAGCTCAAAACACCACGCCCGCCCAGATGAAGATGTTTTTAACACGTATCGGTTTTGGCTCTAAGGTAGTAATTACCGGCGACTCCACGCAAAAGGACTTGCCAAAAGACGTGACAAGCGGTCTTGACGTGGCCATTAAAATACTAAAGAACATTGAAGGAATCAGCGTTTGCAATCTTACAAGCAAAGACGTTGTCAGACATCCTTTGGTACAAAAGATAGTTAAAGCATACGAAGTTTACGAAGAAAAGGCAGCAAACAAAAACAAGCAAAGGAAGAAATAGTTTTGAGCAATCTTTCAAAGAAAAAGACAATTGCAGGTGTTTTAATATTGTTTCTTACCGTTGTGATTACACTTCTTATGTCGTTTTTGTATGATAAGACATGGGGAGAAATAATCAGAAACGGTGTTTTTTCACTTTCCTTTTCTTTGGGACTAATTTATTTTTTACAGTATTGTTTAAAAACAGAGAGAATGGATTATGATAATGCGGAACACCCGTATAGGTTTTTGGTAGTGTATTTATCAGGACTTATATTAACGGTTTTGTTTCCGCTTATTGATAAAAAGGGATGGATATTTTTGACAATCGCAATTGCCCTTTCATTATTTTCAAATGCATTTATTTCTTTTTATGTTTCTGCATCGTTTATTGTGCTGGCCGTTTTGCTTTCAGGAACCGAGATTGTCACCGTAGCGGTTTATTTCTTGGCTTCCTTCTTGGGAATAATGCTTTTTCAGGATATCGATAAACAATTCAAAGTTGCTTCATCGATATTTTTGTCTGTTTTATTCTTAGCTTTGTTTGAAATAGCCGGTTTTGTTATGCTTGAAAACTCAAAGCTTGATGCAGAGCAGTTTATCATGCCTATTGTGAATATAGCGATAAACTCAATCGCTTTATTCTTTTGCTTAAAGTATTTTAATACAACCGTAGCAAATCGATACAGAAATAAGTACTTAGAATTAAACGATCAAGAATACTCCGCTTTGATTGAGCTTAAAAACGTATCAAAAGAAGAGTATTACAGGTCTATTCATACAGCTTATCTTGCGGAAAGAATGGCCAATTCCATAGGCTGTGATGTTGATATTACAAAAAACTGTGCTTACTATCACAGGATCAAAAAGGCTTTTGATTTGTCGGAAAAAGGCTGTGAAGAATTTGTTTTAAAGAATCAATTTCCGCCCAAAGCCGCAAAACTTCTTTTGGGATTTTTGGATAAAAATTCCAGACTTGTTTCAAAAGAAGCTTGCATAGTGTATTTGTCCGATAAGTTTATTTCAACATTAATGAGTATTTTTTCAAAAGATAAAAAAGCCAAGGTTGATTATTCCGCTTTGGTGGATACTTTGTTTGAAAAGAATTTTATTAAAGAAACACTTTCCGAAAGTGAGCTTACACAGAAGGACTTTAGACAAATAAGAGAGATTATATTAAAGGAAACATTGTATTATGACTTTTTACGTTGAGAATGAATTCGATTTTGAATTCGGTTTTGATGTTGAAAATCTTATTAAGGATTTGACAAATGAAACTTTAAAATCTGAGAATGTTCCGTTTCTTAATGTATCTTTAAATGTTTCTTTCACAGATGATGAAAATATTCATGCTATTAATAAAGAGTTTAGGGAAATGGATAAAGCCACCGATGTTTTGTCTTTCCCTGCAATCGATTTTAATGCTCCCGCCGATTTTAGCGGCATAAAAGAAGGTGACCCCGAATATTTTGACTGTGAAACAGGGGAACTTATTTTGGGAGACATTATGATCTCAACAGATCACGCTGTAAGTCAGGCCAATGAATATGGTCATTCTTTAAAGCGCGAGGTTGCTTTCTTGATTACTCACAGTTTATTACACTTACTTGGCTACGACCACATGAGTGATGATGAGAGAGAAGTCATGGAAGCAAAACAAGAAGATATACTAAAAAGATTGAATATTACAAGAGATTGATTAATGCCTATTGAGAAGAACGAAAAAAGTAAATTTAATAATTTTTTGGTGCAGGGAAGTATCCTTGCCATAGCGGGAATTTTAGTAAGGGTGCTTGGCCTTGCGAAAAGAATACCCATGCCCTACATTATCGGGGATGTGGGTAACGCTTATTATTCGGCGGCTTATGAAGTATACAATGTAGCATTTACGGTTTCTGTATACGGTATCCCCCTTGCGGTTTCTAAGCTTGTGTCAGCCAAGGTAAGTAAGGGCGAATACAGAAATGCCGATAAGATTTTTAAGTGCACTCTAAGATTTGCCGTTGTTTTAGGCTTGCTTGTGTCAGGCTTTGTGTTTGTTTTTGCAGACGGATTATCAAAGATGAATCACGAGCCTATGAGTTATCTTGCACTTAGAGTTTTGGCTCCCGCGCTTTTGCTCTTTTGTATAAGTGCGGTATTCAGAGGATATTTCCAAGGAATGGGCTCAATGGTGCAAACCGCTTGCTCTCAGCTTATTGAGACAATTGTTCTTGTTCCTGTAGGTCTTGGATGCGCTTATTATTTTACTAAGTATGGGCGAAAAGTCGGTGCACTTTTACAAAACGAAAACTATGCCAATGCATACGGAGCGGCAGGTGCGACTCTTGGATATACCGTAGGCGCCGCATTTGCTTTAACCTTTATGATTTTGGTATATAAAGCAAACAAGAGAACTTTTCAAAAACGAATTTTCAGAGACCCTACACACGTTATTGACAGTTCCTGGGATATTTATAAAGCATTATTGGTTACAATTGTACCTATTACCGTAGGCTCTTTTGTAAATAATATATCCAATTATCTCGATATGTGTCTTCATAACTGGCTGATGGATGTTAAAGGGCTTGAAGCTATAAAATCCGTTAACTGGGGAATTTATTCAGGAAAATACCTGGTACTTATCAATGTTCCGATTGCCATAGCAGCTTCTATGGGAATGTCAACGGTTCCCACAATTTCGGGACTTATGAAAAGAAAAGAGTACCCTGAACTGAATCAAAAGATAGAAAGCGTAATAAGACTTGTTATGATTATAGCCTTTCCTTGCGCTGTTGGACTTGCTGTTGTGGCTCCTAATGTAGTGTGGATGCTTTTTTCAACCAAAACCGAAACTGCTCCGAATCTTTTAAGAATAGGAAGCATAGGAGTTGTGCTGTTTTCTTTGTCAACTCTTACAAACGGAATTTTACAAGGAATGGGCAGGTTGATTAAACCTATTACCCATGGCCTTATTGCGATAGTGATTCATGCAAGCATTTTGCTCTCGCTTTTGTATTTTACTGATTTAAACATTTATGCGGTTGCTTTATCAAACAATATTTTTGCTCTGGCGATATTTGCTATGAATATTGTTTCGATTAAGAAAATACTTAATTACAGACAGGAAGTAAAAAAGACCTTTGTTTTGCCTTTGGCTTGTTCTTTGGCAATGGGTGTGGTTGTTTTTGTTATAGACAGTTTATTGTCAAAGGTATTACATAATAGATTCACTGTTGTTCTTTCTGTACTCATCGGAGCAATAGTTTATTTAATAACAATGCTTCTTACAAAGGGAATCACAAGATATGAGCTTGAAAAGTTCCCGGGCGGAAGTAAGTTATATAGAATATTTAAACGTTTGCATTTATGTGCGTAAGGGGTGAATATGAAAAAAGTCGGAATTATCGGAGCGGGCGCAAGTGGATTGATGGCAGCTATTGAAGCTGCAGGTGAAGGTGCGGCGGTAACTTTATTTGAAAAAAAGGACCGCGTAGGTAAGAAGATTTTAGTAACAGGTAACGGAAGATGTAATTTTACCAATGCAAATCTTTCAAAGGATCATTATTATACTGATGACGATGACTTTGTTGAAAGAATTCTTTCAAAGTTTGGTAATTCAGAGCTTTTAATGTACTTTACGGGCCTGGGGCTTTTGATTCGTGAAAAGAACGGCTATTTTTATCCCTCATGCGATCAGGCTTCGGCTGTT